>Ga0209269_1000701_pt1 | contig 26289 bp, 21 predicted proteins | sample MTBAKMMethaMetaG_FD_187455 | JGI IMG/M metagenome (GOLD analysis project Ga0209269, IMG submission 187455) | Enrichment culture microbial communities from Arthur Kill intertidal strait, New Jersey, USA, that are MTBE-degrading - MTBE-AKM (Arthur... | ecosystem: Environmental > Aquatic > Marine >... | reverse complement strand
GCATCCCGCCGATGCCGTTCCTGACCTTCGACAAGGTGGACGGCCTCTACAAGGAGCGCCGCGTCGAGTTCTACACGCAGTGCATCCGCCGCGGCGTGTTCGTGCAGCCGTACCACCACTGGTACATTTGCTACCGGCACACCGAGAGCGATCTGGAGCGGGCGCTCGACGTCGTCGAGGAGAGCCTGGCGTTCGTCAACCAGCAGTTCCCGTACGAGGGATAGGGGACGATGGACAAGCTCATCATCACCGTGGCCGGAGTAGGCGCGGAGACCACCAGGGACGCGCAGCCGGGGCTGCCGGTGACGGCGGCGGAGATCGGCGCCGACGCGGCGCGCTGCCGCGAGGCCGGCGCCGCGATGTACCACTTGCACGTACGCGATGCGGACGCCAACCCCACACAGGCGCGCGAGGTCTTCGCGGCCGCCACTGAGGAGATCCGTAAGCGCACGGACATCATCATCCAGACGAGCACCGGCGGCGCTATGGGCATGACCGCCGACGAGCGTCTGCAGCCGCTCGAGCTCGGCCCGGAGATGGCGTCGCTCACGACGGGCACCGCCAACTTCGGCGACGACGTGTTCTTCAACGACACCGCGCTGATGAGCGAGTTCTACCAGCGCATGCAGAAGAAGGGCGTCCGGCCTGAGTTCGAGGTCTTCGAGGCCGGGCAGATCGACAACGCACTCAAGCTCGTGAAGAAGTACGGCCCGGCCGGTCCCCTGCTGCACTGGGACTTCGTGCTCGGCGTGCCCGGCAGCATGAGCGGCGAGCCGCGCAACCTGATGTTCCTGGTCGACCGCATCCCCGAGGGGTCGACCTGGACCTGCACCGGCATCGGCCGTTGGCACATGCCGGTGGCGATGACCGCCCTCGCGCTCGGCGGCAACGTCCGCCTCGGGTTCGAGGACAACATCTTCCTGCACAAGGGCGTGCTCGCGAAGGAGAACGCCGAGCTGGTCGGCCGCGTGGCACGCATCGCTCAGGAGTGGGACCGCCCCTGCGCGACGCCGGACGAGGCGCGGCGGATCCTCAGGCTGGGCGAGTCAGCGTAAAGCTGAGCTCTCCCCGCGGTCGAAGCGAGACCCTCGCTCGCATGACGGGCGGGGCGAGTGTGCCTCCCGACACACCCGGCCCGCCCTCGTATCCATCCGGTGACATAGGCGATTGTTCCCCTCAAGCAATCCCGCGCGGCTGCCGACACGGTTCCACGTAGGCAAGGCGAGCGCCGCCGTGTCGCGGGCACCTCTCGGGCGTTGACTCGAGGGCATCCTTCCGACCGGCCGTGGCCCAGCAAGGGAGCTATGGGGTTCCGGACCAAGAACCGCAAGGCCGAACGTGGCGAGGTGGAGTTGCTTCGCGGCCTCATCAGGCTGGCGAACCAGCTGCAGTCGAGTCTCACGCTCGACTCGATCGTTCACGTCATCGCGATGGCGCTGAGCGACACCTTCGGGTTCCGCGAGGCCGCCGTCTACCTGCGTTCACCGGACGGCGATTTCGCAGTGCATGCCACCGTGGGTGAGTTCCCGGACTTCGACCGCGTGCTGTTTGAGCGGCCGGTTCCGCAGCACATCTGGGACGAGCTCTTCCTGGAGAAGCACCAGATCGGCTCGTCCTATTTCGTCGACCATCGCCGGCACGAGTGGACGGCGGAACAGCTCTATTACCTGCCCGAGCTCGACCTCGAGCCGCGCCACCCCGAGGAGTGGGACAGCGGTGACGACCTGTTCGTGCCGATGCGCGGCAAGGATCACGAGCTCATGGGTGTGCTCGACCTCTACGACCCCGCCGACCACCGGGTGCCGACTCTCGAGCTGGTCAAGTCGCTCGAGGTGTTCGCGACGCACGCGGCGGTTGCCATCGAGAACGCGCGCCAGTACGAGGCGCTCGAGGAGGCCTCGGCGCAGCAGCAGGCGCAGCTTGCCCTGCGGCACGCCATCCTCGAGGTCAGCGGCGCGCTGCTCGCGACGCTCGAGCCACGAGAGGTCTTCGCGCGCATCGCGACGCTCCTCAAGGAGATCGTCGATTACGACGCTCTCGAGGTCCGGCTGGTGGACGAGCAGGATCAGGAGCTGTACAGCGGGTTCAGCGCCGACGAGGCGGGCGCCGACGAGGTGCAGATGATGGCCTGGCGCAGCCCCATCGACGCCGGTGTGAGCGGGTGGGTCGTCCGGCACAACGAGGCGCAGCTGGTCAACGACATGCTGAGCGACCCACGCGGCGCGCTGGTGCCCGGTACGGAGTGGGAGCCGCAAGCGAGCATCATCGCGCCGCTCTCCCTGGGCGGCGAGGTGCTCGGCGTGCTCGCGCTCGACCGGCTGGGGGGACGGACGTTCGAGGGGCATGAGCTGGAGCCTGTCACCCTGTTCGCCAGCCTCGCCGCCATCGCCATCCACAACGCCCGGCAATACGAGGAGGCGGAGAAGGCGTCCGAGCGCCTCGAGGAGCAGCTGGCGCTCAGTCACGAACTGCTCGACGTCAGCAGCGCCGTGCTCTCGTCACTCGAGCAGAACGAGGTGCTCGAGCACATCGCCGACAAACTCAGGGAGATCGTCGACTACGACACCATGGATGTGCGGTTGATCGACGCCGATCGCAGGCAGCTCGTCGCCATCTACGCCCGTGACGAGCACGACGGTCAGGAGATCTTCGACTTCCCCATTGCCCTGGACGAGGGCATCAGCGGGTGGGTGGTGCGGCACAACGAGGCGCAACTCGTCAACGACATGTCCAGCGACCCGCGCGCAGTCTACATTCCCGGGACGGAGTGGGAAGAGCAGCAGGCGTGCATCCTCGTGCCGCTCTGCGTGGGGGACGAGGTCATCGGCATCATGACCATGGACCGGCTCGGCGGGAGGACGTTCGAAGACCGCGAGCTGGAGCCGGCAAGGCTCTTCGCCAATCTCGCGGCCATCGCCATCCGAAACGCGCGCCAGTACGACGAGCTGGAGACCACGTCGGCGAAGCTCGCGAACCAGCTCGACATGCAGCACGAGCTGATGAGCCTGAGCACCCTGCTCCTCAGCTCGCTCGATCAGCGCGAAGTCTTCTCGCGCATCACGACCATGCTCAAGGACATCGTGGACTACGACGCCATGGACATCAGGCTGCTCGACGAGCCGTCGCGCGAGCTGGTGTGCATCTACTCGCGCGACATCAACGCCGAGCAGAACGAGCAGTTCCGCATCTCGATCGACGAGGGGCTCTCCGGGTGGGTCGTGCGCCACGACCAGCCGCAGCTCGTCAACGACATGTCCAGCGATCCGCGCGGGGTGCATATCCCCGGGACCGGCGATGACGTGCTCCAGGCGAGCATCGTGGTGCCGCTGCGCGTATTGGGCAAGGTGACGGGAGTGCTCACGCTCGACCGTCTCGGCGGACGGGTCTTCGCCGAGGGCGACCTGGAGCCGGTGATCCTGTTCGCCAACCTGGCGGCGATCGCCATCCAGAACGCCCGCACCTACGAGGAGATGGAGGTGCGGGCCATCAGCGACGGCCTCACCGGCATCCACAACTACCGCCACTTCCACGAATCGCTCAAGGCCGAGGTGAGCCGCGCCGGGCGCTACGGCGAGCACTTCTGCCTGCTCATGATGGACCTCGACCACTTCAAGGCGGTGAACGACACCATCGGCCATCAGAAGGGTGACGACGTACTCCGCGCCGTGGCCGGCGTGCTGCGCCAGTGTTCGCGCGAGTCGGACTACCTGGCGCGATACGGTGGCGAGGAGTTCGCCATGATCCTGCCCCAGACCACGCTCGACGAGGCGAAGACGCTGGCCGAGCGCATCCGCGCCTCGGTCGCTCTGCTCGATCCCGGCCACCCCGACCTGCACGTGACCACGTCCATCGGCGTCTCGGCGTTCCCGGAGTCGGCCGAGGACAGCGACGGGGTGCTGGGGGCGGCCGACGCGGCGCTGCTGCGCGCCAAGAACGGCGGGCGCGACCGCGTTCGTCTCTATACGGACGCGGTCGCCGGCACCGCCGGGGAGCTCGAGGGCGACCTCGCCGCCGTCGGCCGTTGCTTCGCGGACTTCATCGGGATGAGCGAGGCGGAGACGGCGGGCCTCGTGACCGCGCTGGCCGTGTACGAGACGGGCGCCGCTGTCCAGGACGAGGTCCAGGCGATCCTCGGCACCGGCCAGATCGGCGCCGCGGAGCCGAACGAGGTGCGCCAGAACGCAGTGGAGGCGCTCGTGTACGGCAACGAGCGTTGGGACGGCGCCGGCTACCCCGAGGGACGGCGCGGGGACGAGATCCCGCGTGTCGCTCGCGCCTTCGCCGTCTGCCGGCGGTGGGACCCGGCCGCGCACAACGGCGACAGCGTCTCGCAGCTGCGCGGCCGCGCCGCCCACGAGCTGGACCCGAAGATGGTCCAGCGCTTCGCGGCGATGGTGCGCGCCGAGAAGGCCGCACACAACTGACCCGCGGCGGCTTCGCCGTCCCCGCTTCTCATCGCATCTTCGTTACGAACTTCCTCGAATCTGCCATACTGGTGGCATGGACAACGTTCGCCCGCTTCGTCACAAGAAGAAGCCCGCCGGCAAGCGCAGCCGGCGCAACCCTGTGCGCCGGCGCGTTATCACCGGCATCATCGTCGCCATCGTGGTGATCGTGCTCGCCTTCGGCAGCCGCATCCTCGGCATGTACGTCGATTGGCTGTGGTTCGGCGAGGTCGGGTTCCGTGGCGTGTTCTGGACGCGCATCTGGGCGCAGTTGCTGCTGGGGCTCGCGGCGTTCGTCATCTTCTTCGTCATCATCCTGGCCAACGTGGAGCTGGCGCGGAGGCTGGCGCCGGACTTCCGCGCCGACGTCGACGGTACGCTCCTTGAGCCCCGCAGCCCCGCCGTGCGCAGGTGGGTCGGTGTCGGCGGGGCCGTGGTCTGCGTGGTCGTCGCGTTCATCGCCGCCGTCTCGGCGTCCGGCTCCTGGCAGCGCGTCCTTCTTTACTTCAACCAGGTCTCCTGGGGCGAGACGGACCCGGTCTTCGAGCGCGACATCTCCTTCTACGTTTTCTCGATGCCGTTCTGGCAGAGCCTGCTCTCGTTCGTGCTGGCCGCCCTCATCGCCGCGCTGGTGCTCTCCGCGATCGTCCACCTCATCATGGGCGGCATCGACATCAGGCAGAAGGCGCCCAAGGCTGCGGGTGACGCGGGCGAGGCGGGGCGATCTCCGTTCGCCCGCGCGCAGCAGTCGCCCCAGGTCCCGCAGATCGACCTCAAGCTGAGCGGCCGTGCCGTCGCGCACCTCTCCGCGCTGCTCGCCGCCGTCTTCGTCGCCGTCGGCATCGGTCAGCTCTTCAGAGGCTGGGAGCTGCTCTACTCGACCGCCGGGGCCATCTACGGCGCCGCCTACACCGACGTCAACGTGAGGCTGCCGCTGACCTACGTCACCATGGTGATCGCCCTGCTGCTCGCCGCGGTCCTCGTGTGGAACGTGCGGCGGCGACACCAGTGGTGGCCGCTCACCATCGCCGTGTGGGTGGTCGCGCTCATCGTCCTGCGAGGCATCGTGCCGGCTGCGTACCAGTCGCTGGTCGTCAATCCGAACCAGCTCAGCAAGGAGCGAGACTACATCGCAAGCAACCTCGACGCGACGAAGAAGGCGTACGGACTCAACGACATCGAGCAGGTGCCGATCTCGCCTCGTGACGCGCTCACGCCACAGCGTCTCGAGGCGAACCAGGCGACGCTGCGCAACATCCGGCTCTGGGACCCGAGGACTCTGGTCACCAGCTACGTGCAGCTCCAGGAGCTCCGCCCCTACTACGTCTTCCTCGACGCCGACGTTGACCGCTACACGGTGAACGGCGTCTATCGCCAGACGATGCTCTCCGCGCGCGAGCTCAACATCGAGGGCCTGCCGGCACAGGCGCAGACGTGGGTGAACCAGCACATCACCTACACGCACGGTTTCGGCGTGGCGATGAGCGCCGTCAATCAGGTGACCGCGGACGGCTCACCGGACTTCCTCGTGCAGGACGTGCCGCCACGCAGCGCTCCCGGGCTCGAGATCGAGCAGCCGCGCATCTACTACGGCGAGCGCGGCACCGACTACACCCTGGTCAACACCACCGAAGAGGAGTTCGACTACCCCGCCTCCAGCGGTGACGTCTACACGGACGGCTACACAGGCAGCGGCGGGGTGCCCATCTCGCCGATCCTCAACCGCCTGGCGTTCTCGGTCCGCTACGGGACGATCAAGTTCTTCACGACGTCGGCGCTGCAGGGCGAGAGCCGCCTCATCTTCCGCAACAACATCCGCGAGCGGGTGCAGGCGGCGGCGCCCTTCCTCGAGCTCGACCCCGACCCGTACATGGTGATCGCCGACGGCCGCCTCTGGTGGATCCAGGACGCCTACACGACGACAGACCGCTACCCGTACTCGACGCCGCAGGGCGACTTGAACTACCTGCGCAACTCGGTGAAGATCGTCATCGACGCCTATAGCGGCTCCATGGTCTTCTACGCCTGGGACGAGGAAGACCCGTTGCTCCAGGCGCTGCAGGGGGTCTACCCGGACTTCTTCACCCCGAGGAGTGAGATCCCCGAGGCGCTCATGGAGCATGTGCGCTACCCCGAGGCCCTGTTCAACATCCAGGCTGAGACCTGGACGACGTACCACGTGGACGGTCCGGAGATCCTCTACAACAAGGGCGACCAGTGGGCGATCCCCGAGAACGTGTCGACCATCGAGGGAGGCCGCATGGACTCCTACTACGTGATCATGCGGCTCCCCGAAGAGACCGACGAAGAGTTCCTGCAGATGCTTCCCTTCGTGCCCAACGGCAGGAAGAACATGATCAGCTGGCTGGCCGCGCGCAGCGACCAACCGCAATACGGAAGCGCGCTCAACATCCTCTTCTCGCGCAGCACGACGGTCTTTGGCCCCAACCAGGTCGAGTCGGCCATCAACCAGGACCCGGAGATCTCCGCCCAGCGCACGCTCTGGGGCCAGCAGGGCTCGCGGGTCATCCTGGGCAACCTGCTGGTCATCCCCATCGATGAGTCACTCCTCTACGTGCAGCCGCTCTACTTGCAGAGCGAGCAGACGCAGCTGCCGCAGATGAAGCGCGTGATCGTGTTCTACCGGGCGCCTGAGCCGGAAGGCAGCGACGAGAACGCCCGGCAGGTGGTGGCCATGCGGCCGACACTCGGTGAGGCTCTCATCGCCGCCTTCGGCGAGACCTTCGACACGGGCAGCGAGTCAGGCGGCACAGACGCCGACACCGGCGAGACCGGCGGCGGGACCGGCGGACAGGCCGGCGACGTGAGCGCCGAGGCGAGAGAACTGATCGCGCGCGCGAATCGTGAGTTCAGCGCCGCGCAAGCCGCTCTCCAGGCCGGCGACTTCGCGGAGTACGGTCGCCGCATCGACGCGCTGGAGCAGGCCCTCACGGACCTCCAGAGCCTCCAGCAGCAATAGCGGGCAAGCCTCTCCAGACGAATGTGTCGGCCTGATTCCGGGCCACTCGACGCGGCGTTCGGCCGCTCCCTCAGCCCGCATCTCAAGCTCGAACCCGGCCCTGCAGCCTCATCCCCTTGAGTGTGGAGTGCGTGGTGTCGCCCAGAGAGGCGATACCTGCCGCTCATGAGGAAGGACTCCCGTGCCGAATGGGGAGTATACTCACGGATCATTGGTCCCTGAGCCTCGGGACCGCCGGGTGCGGGTGGAGCCGCGTTGTACCGGCGGGGGGCGAAAAGGACGGGGCCTTCATAGCCTGGCAGCGGAGGTGAGCGCATGCGCTCTCCACACAGCCGTCCGTCGACGGCCATCTTCGGCGTCCCCCACTCTGGTGTCGCGCGCGGCTTCAGCATGATCGAGCTGCTCGTCACGATCGTCATCGCCGGCATCGTCTTCGCCGCGATGGTGCCCTTCTTCGCCAACGCGCTCGATCGCACGTCCGAGGACGAGCTCCGGGTCGATGCCACCAACATCGCCCAGGACCGCATCGAACAGGTGCGCCTCCTGGACTACGCGGTGATCACCGAACCGAATCTCAACACCACCTCGAGCACTTTCGGCGACGGCCGGTTTGGCCCCACCTACACGCTGGTAGGGGAGAGCAGGCCCTACGCCATCACCTACGAAGTCACGCCCCCATCCGAGAGCGACGTGCCCCAGAAGCTCGTCACCGTGAGCGTGAGCCGTCCAGGCTCGGACTACGTGACCACGGCGGACACGATCGTCCAGAACCCCTCAGCCGGCAACTCCAGCGTCACCGACGAAGAGCCCACCGATCTCACAATGACCGTGTACTTCGACAACTGGACGTACGTGGACTCGACGGGCGTCACGATCCGTCGCGTCCACACCGTGGACAGCGCCCCCGTGGCCACGACGACGCCCACGCCTGCGCACCAGTGGCCGACGTCCACGAACCAGGAGGTGACGTGGACCGGACTCACCGGGGGTCCGAATTACACCTACACGATCATGTGCGAGAGCTCGAAAGCGAGCTACACGCTCACGGCGCCTCCGTTTCGGATGTGGACGAGCGGACGTCTCAAGTTCGACACGTATCCGGGCGGGGACTGAGGGCCGGCGCCATGCCCGCTCACGGCATTCGCCGACCCCGCAGCCAAGCGGGGCTCACGCTCATCGAGATCCTCATCTCAATGATCATCCTCGGCATCATCAGCACGATGCTCGTCATGGGGTGGATCAACCTGCAGCGCGCCTCTGCGACGGCAGTGCGCTCGAACAACGCGCGAGCGTCGCTGCGCGATGCCATGAGCCGGATCTCCGTCGAGCTGCGCGGGGCACAGCCGACCGCGCTGCCGACGGCGTCGCCGTCTCCCGCGCCGCTACCCCCGGTCTCGCTCGCATCCCCCATGGAGGTGCAGTTCTGGTCGGCGTTCAACTCGTCGGACGCCAACACCGACGGCAGCGGGATGTCTGCCTTGCGACCGACGCGGATCTGGCTGGACACGTCCACCGTGCCGCCGGCGCCCTGGAACCCGGCCTGCAGGACCTTGTACTGGCAGCGCGACATGGACGGTGACGGGTCGTTCACCGACGCCGGCGACAAGTCCGTCGTGCTGGCCCGCAACGTCGCCAACGACATCATCGCCGACGCCTCCGAGGGCACCGCCTACACGGCGTTGTTCCGGTACGGCTATCGGCCGAGCGAGGACGACCCGGTTGAGTGGACCGACAACAGCGATTCCAGCCTCGACCTCGAGACCGTCGTTGCCGTCAGCGTGCGCCTCATCATCGACAAGAAGATGGGCGGCACGCCCAACTACGCCGACCTCACGACCACCGTGCGCCTACGCAACGCGGGCGGCGAGTGAGGGGAGGAGCGATGTACAGGATCAAGGAACAGACCGGCGCCGCGCTCATCATGCTCATCGGCATCACTGCCACGCTCGCGATCCTCTCGGCGACGCTCGTCTTCGTGATCCAGAACCAGCAGAGGGCGACGGCGGGCGAGCGCCGGAGCAAGCAGTCGTTCTACGCTGCCGAGGCCGCGCTCGACACGGGGGTCCAGCTCGCCAAGGTGGACAGGACGATGTCGACGACCGGGGAGTGGCTGACCGAGGAAGACCTCGAGGCCGCGTTCTACGGCTTCTTCCCGGCCGGCGCTACGGCGACGTACCGGGTGTACGACAACCTCGCGACCGTGGACTACGACACGAAGTGGGACCAAGGCGGCCCCGCCGACCCTTCCACACCCGACCAGATGATGTGGGTGGAGGCCACCGTCACCACGCAGGGCGAGACCACCCGGACGCGGTGCCTCGTCCAGCAGAAACAGGTGCCGTTCGCCGAGGCGCTGCCCAAGGCGGTGACGTACAGCGATACCGGCATCCGACTCGAAGGCACCAGCGACATCTACGCGCTCGACGAGAACGGCGACCCGGATGTGTCCGGGTTGCCGTACCAGACGTCGATCACCGCCGGCGGAACGTGGATCTCGGGGCGGCCTGAGGAAGTCGGCAGGTTCACCACGAACTCTTCGACGAATCTGGCTGCGCCGGGCACCAGCACCCAGTCTCTCGGGATCGTGGTCAACGGTTCAGTGTCGATCGCGGGAGTGATCCGCAATCCGGCCAACGTCGACCATGCGGACAACGACTCGATCAGCAGCGGCAGCCGCAAGTTCTACGGCGTCACCATCCAGCCTGGCAGCGTGGGGTTCCTCAGCGACTACTTCGACCAGGCCGCCCAAGCGAGCCTGGGCGACGAGTCACAGGCGGCTCTGAATCCGGCCACCGGTGAGCCGTACGCGAACGCCGCCGGCACGCCCGTGGCGTACACGCAATTCTCGAGAGCAGGGACGCCGGATCGCATCCTCTCGGTCCCCGGCGTCACCTTCGATTCGGCGAGCAAGACGTACACCTTCGCTCAGGACATCGTTGTGACCGGAGGGAATCTGACCCTCCGGAGGGGGACCACAAACAGCACGTTCCCTGCCGGGACCAAGTTCAACTTCAAGTCGCTCTACCTGGCCGGCAGCCTCACGGTGACCGGCCAGGTCACGTTGAGCACCAGAGCTCTGTATGTAGGGAACAACTTCACGATCAACGGGCCGACGAGCAGTTCGGAGGCTGTCACGCATTCGCTCGGCTCGGTCTTCGTGAAGGCGACGCCGGGCGACGCCACCTACGGCGGCAACGTCAACTGGAACGGCTACGCCTCGGTGACGTCACGGGACTATGTGAACCCCACGGCTGATCCACTGCCGATGTGGATGGGCCGGTACTGGTCGCGCGACGGCGTCTACAACGACGAGTACGGCCCGACGTGGGTGCCCGGCAACTCCGGCACGAGTGTCGTCTTCAGCAGCGACGCCGCCTCGACCATGAAGTGCCCGCTGCTGTGCACAACTGAGAAGAACACGTGGAGCGGCAACGTCAGCTACGGTACGCGGGACGAGCCGATGGTCTTCTTCTTCATGTGCGACAACAACGGTATCTATCCCCAGGTGTTCACGTACACCGGCACCGGGACGTACTACGGTCTGATGGTGATCAACGAGTCGACCATGACCATCAGCAACGGGTCCTCGACCAAGCCGTCCATTCAGGGCGCGGTGTTCGCCGGGTGCCCCTACGACCCGACCTACACGACCGGTCTGTCCCAGAGCGACATCGTGCTGCAGGGCAGCTCGTGTATCGCCTACGACCAGTACGTGGTCGGCAAGATCGCGACCTCGTCGCTCAAGACGACCACGCTCATCACGCAGATCGTGGCGGGCTCCTGGCAGCAGCTGCCGGTGAGCCCATGATCTGATCCGGAGAGAAGTGCGGGGCCGGACTGACCCCGCCGAGAAAGATCCTCACGCCTCTCCCTGCCTCCGGAACAGGCAAACTGTGAGGATCCCAGGGGCGCCGGGCTGGTCGCCAGAACCGCCCGGCGCCCCGACCACGTAAGGCACCAATCCTCAGTGTCTCCGTAGTCAGCCTTGACAGCGGCCTTGCGGGGCCGTGCGTGGACGAACGGGAGGACGGTTTCGTCCCGGGTACGAGTGGTGTCAGAATGATCGTCTGGTCACGCGATCGGCCCGCGGGAGGCGGGCGCAGGGTCGCGACAGCGGCGCGCGAACCACTTAAGGGCGCAACCCGGCGGGGCAACGGATGAGCTTGAGAGGGCTCATGCTTCCGCGCTCCCCGCCGATACAGCGACTAGAGAACTACCCGCTATCCGGAGGCAGGGTAATGAGCAGGCATTTCTGGCAGGCCTGTGCCCGCGAAGCTGGCTTCAGCCTCGTGGAGTTGCTGGTCACCATCATCATAGCCGCGATCGCGTTCAGCGCCATGGTCCCCGTGTTTGTGCAGGCGGCCAGGTCGGGCAGCCAGGACAAGGCGCGCGTCGTCGCCCTCAACATGGCGCAGCAGGCGCTCGAGAGCTCCCGCAGGATGACCTTCGAGCAGGTCGTCTCCGATACATGGACGCAGGACGAAGAGACCGCCACCGGCGCCAAGACTTTCACTGTGCAACGTACCGTGGTCGACGAAGCTGCCTCGGCGACCGACGCGCGGGTCATCTCCAAGCAGGTCACCGTGGTGGTGAGCTGGGACAGGCCGTCCCCAGGGGGGGCGGTCACCGTCAAGACGGTCCTCTACCGCCAGTTCGCGGGTCCGCAGATCGTTGACTTCACAGTGGCACCGTGGGACGCGGACAACGAGTGGATCACCGATTCGACCGTCGAGCTCACGGCCACGATCAGCGCCGTGGATCAGGAGTCCATGGCTCCCGTGACCGTTGGTGGGGTCACCCTCACGGGATACGTACAGTTCATGATCACGTCGGTGAGCGGCGTCGTCATCCCGACGATCGAGGTGCCGTACAATGCGGCTGATCCCGCCAACTACACGGCCTCGTGGCTCGTGCCTGGCGGTGACGGGGTCGGCGACGGCTACTGGTCCTTCAAGGCCGTCGCCTTCTCGGCGCAGAAGTACCCCGGCAACTCGTGGGAGTTCGCCAAACGCGTGGAGTCGGGGCCGGCCGCCACGGTCACGAACCTGCTCGCCACGCCGGGAGACACCTGGGTCGCCCTGACCTGGTCTCCATCCGTCTCCAACGACCTTGCGTACTACGAGGTGTACCGCACGGAGCTGGTAGAGAACACGGCGGCAGACGGTACGATAACGCTCGTGGACGGTACGAGAACGCTCATCGCTGGGGGTCCGCCCGCAGAGGGTGAACCTCCGTTCCTGGCCACCGGGTTCACTGATGAGGGCCTGACCAAGAACGTCAACTACAAGTACGAGGTCTATGCCGTGGACCTGGTTGCCACACCGGGCGGCGTTCCCGCCACGGTCACGACCAAGACGGGCGACGTGCTGACGACTCAGCCGGCGCCGGCCACCGGGCTGGCGGCCACGTACGGCGGAAGCACCGCCGTCCTTACCTGGCTCGCTTCGCCGACCGCCGGCGTCACGGGCTATCGCGTATACATGGACGGGAACGCCGCGACGTGGGTCGCGACCGTGAGCGGGCCCTACTGCGACCTCCCGCAGGGCTACGACTCCAGCGCTTCATACCAGGTCAAGCCTTATATGGCAGGCAGCAATCTTGCCCTCACCGACTTTGCCACCCTCGCGACCGGGCAGGCGTTCGAGTCCTACGGCGGCATCCTGTGGGCCAAGGTGGCGATACCCTCCGAGCAGTTCTTCACATTGAAAGTCATGAACAACGTGAAGAGCGGCAAGGCGGCTCTCATCACACTCAAGTACCTGGGCCCGGAGGGCAAGAGCAGCGCGGTCCTCATCGGGTCACAGAGGATCGACTACAGCACGACGGAGTACAAGGCGGTGTGGGAAGGCCTGCAGGCCGGCGTCTACCAGTTCAGTTGGGAGGCGAACGGCATCAAGTCGGGCTCGCGCCTGGTCACGATCACCGCTCCGCAGGAGACCTATCTGGAGAAGTGCATCCCGTGATGCGCATGGCTCGCCCCAGAAGGCAGCAGGGCATCACTCTCGTCGAGCTTCTCGTCGTGATGTCGATCATGCTGGTCTTGAGTACCATGATCATCGGGACTTGGGTCGCGCTGACCAACGCGTACTCGTTCTCCAGCCGCAGCGACAAACAGCGCGACCTGGCCCGGCAGGCGATCGATCGTATGGCACGCGAGATTCGCGACGCGCAGGAACCTCTCGGCACCTCGAGTCCGGCCATCAACCTCGCCTACCCCAATGAGATCCGCTTCTACTCCACGTTCAACACCTCGGACGCGTCCACGCCGACGACGGAACCTCGCCTTACCCGCTTCATCTACAAGGTCACCAACGCGGCAGACGGCACCGGAGCTGTATATCGGGAGTTCCCTGGGCCGGACGGTGAGTTCGACACCGTGGGCGACAACGTGTCTGAGCTCCTGGTCAAGGACGTCTCCAATGATGGCGCCGGCAAGGACGTCTTCACGTATTGGTCCTATGACCCGGTCACCGATGACCTCACCCATTCAGACGGAATGGCCACGCTCGCCGACCCGTCGCGCGTCGTGGAGGTGGGCATCACGCTGCTCGTCGACCTCAACCCGGGCAAAGCGCCCAACTATATGGATATCAGCACGAAGGTGCAGCCGCGCAATGTGCGCGAGTTCTAGTTGGAGGGTGAGCGGGATGGAATCACGGAGAGGTGAGAGCGGAGCTACGCTCATCCTGATCGTCGGCGTGATCGCCGCGCTCGCGATCCTCGCCAGCGCTCTCGTTGTGCTCAGCATGAATGTTATGCACAACACAAGCGCCCAGACGCAGGAGGTCAAGGCGTTCAACGTTGCCGAGGCCGGGTTGGATACCGGACAGGCCACGCTCTGGGCGTCGTGGCCGGGCCCATCCGCGACCGAACCATCGGTGGATTCGTCCGCTTTCCGGGCTCAGTTCCCCACGTCCACGTTCCCGGCTCCCGAGTCGGGCTCGTTCATCGACGTGCAGTTCTTCGACGACGACGGTAACTCGCTCCCGAGCCCCGGCATCAACCGGGAGGTGCACGTCGACCAGAACGACAACGGCATCATGTGGATCGAGTCACGCGGCGCGACCGGCAGCGGATCCGCCAAGGTGATGGCCTGCGTCCAGAAGGTGTCGCGCGACCTGCAGATCCGCGACGGCGTCGCGATCTTCAGCGAGGGCAGTCTCGAGATCAAAGGCACGGGCAACCAGCCCGTCGTCGGTCTCGATCCGCCGGCCACCGCCGCCCAGGTGCTTGCCGGCGGTGACATCGACTTCAACGGGAACTCCGACGTGGAGGGCGGCATCGGCTTGGAGGAGTACACCACGACCACGTTGCAGGACGTGTTCCCGAGCGAGATCCTGCTCAATATCATCGAGTCTGGGAAGTCGTTCGCCAACTGGGCTGCCTACACGTTGTGGAAGAGCTCGCACCCAGGTATCGAGCCGTTCGCGACCGACCCGCGCATCATCATCATCGAGAACGGCGACGTGGACGCGAAGGACCTGCCCGATACCGACGTCGATCCGGCGACCGGGCTGGACACGGTGTGGAGCGAGGAGGATCCCGGCATCCTCGTCCTGCTCAACGGCAGCTTCAATCAGACCGGCCAGAAGAAGACCATCTATGGCATCGTGTACGTGGTCAACGGCATGATCCTCGGCGGCAACGCGGAGATCCACGGCATGGTCGTGGCCAGGGGCTGGGCCAACCTTCACGGCACACGCGCCGTCGACTACAACCAGAATGTGATCGCCAACCTGCAGCGGCCGCTGACGCTCTCCGTCAAGCTGGTGCCCAACACGTGGCGCGAACTGAACCCGAACGAGTAGCGCTCGTGTGCGCGGACGGGCGGAGCTGACGACCTCAGTTGGGGCCGCCGAGCCGGCGGAGCTGCTGCTGCGGCGTGAACAGGCGGCCGGGGGCGAGGTAGCTCATGATGGTCGCGGTCAGCGCGACCGCGGCCAGCAGCATGAACATCACCACGGCCTGCAGGCGCACGGCCTGGAGCGGCTCGGCTCCGGCGAGGATCATGCCGGTCATGGCGCCGGGCAGGAAGACGAGGCCGGTCGTCTTGGTCGCGTCGATGACGGGCACCATGGCGAGCCGCACGGAGCGGCGCGCGAGTGCCGCGGTACTCTGGCGAGCAGAGGCCCCCAGCGCCAGGCTCGCCTCTATCTGGGGGCGCCGGTCGGCCGCATCCTCCCGGAGCCTGACGGCGGTCACCGAGGCCACGTTCATGCAGTTCCCGACGATCATGCCGCCGATGGGGATCACGTAGCGCGCTCCGGTCGGAATGATGCCCAGCGCGAGCATGATCGCGAGCGTGCCGAGTGACGCGACGCCGATGGAGATCGCCGCGAGCGACCACGCGCCGGGCAGTCCCTTGGCACGGCGCGCGGAGGTGATGGTCGCAAAGAGCAGCATGGCCGAGACGGTGATTGCCACGTAGAGCGGTTCGTCGGCGCGCAGGATCACGTGGATCACGTAGCCGATCGCCATCAGTTGGACGAAGGCCCGGATGCAGGCGAGCCCGATGTCCTTCTCCACGTCCAGTCGCTGCCACCAGCTGAGGAGCAGCGCCACTGCGACGAGAGCGACGGCCGCGGCGAGGCTGGTGAAGCCGAAGGGCTCGGCGGCGGTCATCGGGGGTCCCCGGACGAGAGACTGTCACCGACGGGCGTCCGGACGGAGGGCGAAGCCGTGCCGGCTCCGTTGTGCAGCCGGCCCTCGGCGAAGTAGCGGGTCACCTCGGTGGCGGGGTCGTCGAGGAAGTCCGGCAGAGGTCCACCGTCCACTACCCGGCCGTCCACCAGCAGCAGGCCATGGTCGCCGATGCGGCGAGCCTGCGCCAGGTCGTGGGTGACGAAGACGAACGTCAGGTCGGTCTCGCCGGCGAGCTGGAGCAGGAGGTCCTGGATGAGCTGGCTCGCCGTCGGGTCCAGGGCGGACGTCGGCTCATCGAGCAGCAGCACCTCGGGGTCGTTGGCCAGCGCGCGGGCGATCGAGACGCGCTGGGCCTCGCCGCCGCTGAGGTTCTCGACCGGCTGCCGGATGAAGTCTGACGGCAGGCCGACGCGTTCGAGTAGGGCGGCGGCCCGCTCCGGCTCGCCGGGCGTCGGAGGCTTCCCGGCGCGACCGTCGGGACCGAGGCGGCCGTGCGTCCGCAGTCGCGGCCCGTACAGGACGTTGTCCAGCACGCTACCGTTGAAGAGCGCCGCCGTCTGGAAGACCATGCCCACGCGGCGGCGCAGTTCCTGCACCGGAAGTTCGGACGCCGGCCGGCCGTCAAGGAGCACGCGGCCGGCGTCAGGTTCGATCAGCCGATTCAGGCAGCGCAGCAGCGTACTCTTGCCCGACCCCGAGGGGCCGAGCACGGTGAACAGGGTGCCGCGGTCTACCTGGAAGCTCACGTCGTCCAGGATCCTGCGCGGACCAGCGTCCCCCGGGGCGGAGAAACTGAGTCGCTCCGCCGCGAGGGGCACTGCGGCGCCGGCTCCAACAGATCCGGTCTGTTGCGCATCCATCCTCTTCACCCTACCCCGACCGCGCGAGCGTGCGGTAAGGACGAGCGTCGTATAATCAGCCGCGCGGGCGATTAGCTCAGGGGTAGAGCACCTGCCTTACAAGCAGGGAGTCGCTGGTTCGAATCCAGCATCGCCCACCATTCGCAACTTGCGCCCTCGCGACATGCGCTCGGATGCTCGCGAACCTCGGCCGCCGGTGCGTCGTCATCCGGGAGACGGCGTCGACGAGAGGAGTCAGGCGATGAGAGCCTCCCGCGCTACGCGCTACGAGCCGTTGGGCTCAACCTCACTCTCGATCCGGCTGTGGCCGGTGGTGCTCGCCGCCGCGGCGCTGTTCGCGCTCGTGCTCACCGCGGCGGTCGCCGCCGGCTGTGGCGAGTCGAGTCCGTCGCTGGAGGGCAGCGCGTGGAGGCTCACTGGCTGGTCCATCGGCAGCCAGGACCCCAGCGACTTCACGATCACCGCGGAGTTCGAGGACGGCCGCATCGGGGGGACGTCCGCGGTGAACCGGTACGGCGGCCCGTACACGGCCGGCGACGACGGCTCGTTCTCGGTCGGAGAGCTCGTCAGCACGATGATGGCCGGCCCCGAGGCCGACATGCAGGCGGAGACCAGCTACATGGCTCTGCTCGCCGCGGCGAAGAAGTACGAGATCGAGGGCGACACGCTGACCCTCTTCGACGCCGGCGGGAACGAGTCGCTGGTCTTCACCGCGACCGACGCTCCCGCGGAATGACGTGCCGCGCAGGTGGCCCGCTGGCCACTTCCGTGAGGTAGGGTACCGGCATGACCGGACCCGCGGACAAAGTACCCGCCGCGCCGGCCGCAGGCGGCGGTGCGGACGCAGCCGCGGCAGAGGCCGCACGGGAGCGGCAGTCGCACGTGCGGCACGAGTTGCGGGCGCCGCTTGCCGTCATCTACCCGCTGCTGTCGCTGCTCCTGGACGAAGGCGCCGGCGAGTTCACGCCGCAGCAACGGGAGTATCTGGCTGTACTGGAGCGCAACGTCGTGCGTCTCGAGGCGCTGGTGACCGGCGTGTCCGACAGCGGTTGGGCGGAGTGCTCTGCCGCTCCTCAGGCGCCGGGCGAGATCGTCCCCGCCGACCTTGCGGAGGGCGTCGTGGCTTTGCGCCGGGCCGGCTGCGAGGAGGGCCCGGCGGTGGCAGTGGAGCCGGGCGGGCATCCGTCTCCGCGTGCCTGGGCAGACCGCGACGACGTGCGGCAGATCATCACCGACCTCGTCCGCAACGCCACGACGTACGCGCCGGAGACCGGTGCGGTCACCGTCCGCGTCGCTACCGACGAGGCCGCCGGCACGGTGACCGTGGAGGTCGCGGACACGGGGCCCGGGATGCGTCCGGAGGAGCTCGCCCGGGCCTTCGACTTCGGCTTCCGGGGCGAGCTCGCGGCGAGGCTCAAGGCGCCCGGTCTGGGGATCGGCCTCTGGGTGTGCCGCCGGCTCGCGGCGCGCAACTGCGGCGTCCTCGAGCTCACGAGCGGGCCGGGCGCCGGCCTCTGCGCCACCCTCACGCTGCCGGCGGCGTCTCTCGCTGACCGCGCCGACTCCGTCGCGGTCATACCGTGACCCCTTCTCGGCTCATCCTGCTCGTCGACGACGACCAGGACCTGCTCGTGGTCCTCTCCGCTGCGCTGCGGCGACGCGGGTACGCGGTGGCCATGGTGCTCGACGCTGTGGCCGCCATGAGGACCGCGGTGAAGCTCAAGCCGCAGGCGATAGTCCTCGACGTGGGCTTGCCGGGGGGCGAGGGTTCGATGGTCATGAGGCGGCTGCATGCCCTGCCGCAGCTGGCGGGCGTGCCCGTGGTGATCATGAGCGGCCGCGATCCCGAGCGCTATCGCGACGAGGCGCTTGCGGCCGGCGCGGCCGCCTACCTCACCAAGCCCATCGGCGTCGACGAACTCGTCGCCGCCCTGCGCAAGGCCATGGGGGAGGACGATCAGTCGGAGGGCGGCGGGGTGGCCGGCCCCGGCGCAGGCTTGCGTGTCATGCTAGTCGACGACGACGAAGACCTGCTCGTCGCGCTGGCCGCTCCGTTGCGCCGCAAGGGGTTCGACGTCGCGGTGGCGACCGACGCCGTCACGGCCGTCGCCACCGCTGTCAAGGAGCCGCCGGATGTGGTCGTCATGGATCTCGGGCTGCCCGGCGGCGACGGGTTGATGGTCATGCGGCGGCTGCACGCCCTTCCGCAGTTGTCGGGCGTGCCGGTACTCGTGATCAGCGGGCGCGACCCCGCGGCTCACCGGGATGCGGCGCTGGCCGCGGGCGCCGTCGCCTACCTCGCCAAGCCGGTCGCACCCGACGTCCTTGCCGCCGCCGTGATAGAGGCGCTTGGCGCCACTCCGCCACTCTGAGCCATTCCCGATCGTACCCTTCAGGGGGTAGGACCTGCGGCGAAGGTCCATCCCCGGGGGTGCGACGAACACCGCCCCGGGGCGACGCCTTGCCGAGCGTGAACGGGGTAGGCTGAGAGCGTCCGGAGGGCCGGTCTGGCCTCAGGGCGGTCATGGTAGAGTGAGGCCCAACCGAATCGGCGGGGCCACGAGCGCCGACGAGGCCCTCGTGCCGACGACAGTGGAGGGAGACACCTGGCAGCCAGCACGTCAGCCGACCGAGCGCCGCGCACGCTCTTCGTCACCAACGACTTCCCTCCGCGCATCGGCGGCGCCCAGTCGTACTACTGGGGCGTCATCCGCACCTTGGACCCCTCCGAGGTCGCCATCCTCGCGCCGGCGCACATCGACGCGGCGGCGTTCGACGCGACCCACCCGTACACCGTGGTCCGTGCGTCCACGTCGGTCCTGTGGCCGACCAATGCGATGCTGCACACGGTGGAGCAGATGGCCGAGCGCGAAGGAGCGGAGCTCATCCAGCTCGGCCATCCGCTGCCGGCAGGCCTGCTGGGCCCGCGGCTGCGGCAGCGCCACGGCATCCCTTACGTCGTCTTCCTCGGCGGCGCCGAGGTCACGTTGCCCGGCGTCGTGCCGGGCGTGAACAACATGCTCCGGCACGTGCTCGGCAACGCGTCGATGCTGCTGACGGTGAGCGAGTACACCGCCGAGGAGGCGCGCAAGCAGACCGGCGGCAAAGTGCCTGCAGAGGTTCTGCGCCCGCCCCTGCTTGTCGACCACTTCGTCCCGGCCGACATCGACGAGGCGGCATGCCTTCGCGAGCGGCTCGGCGTCGACGGCCAGCTGGTCGTGTGCGTCGGCCGGTTGGTGCCGCGCAAGGGTCAGGACAAGCTCATCGATGCTCTGGCTCTGCTCCGCAGCGAGTTTCCGCGGCTGCACCTGGTCATCATCGGCGAGGGCAGGCTGGCGACTGGCCTCTACGACCGCGCGCAGAAGCGCGGCGTGGGCGAGCGGGTACACCTGACCGGCGCGCTCACCGACAAGGCGATGAAGGAGTGGCTGCGCGCGGCCGACGTCTTCGCCTCGCCGTGCCGCAGCCGCTGGGGTGGTCTCGAGGTCGAGGGCTTCGGCATCGTCTTCGCCGAGGCTGCGCTCGCGGGCCTGCCCGTCATCGCCGGCCATTCGGGCGGCGCGCCGGAGGCGGTCATCCAGGGCGAGACCGGCCTTGTCGTGGATGGGGACTCGGGCCAGCAGGTCGCGGCGGCGCTGGCGTCGATCCTGCGGCGGACGCCGGATCAGCGCCGGGAGATGGGCGCCAGGGGGCGCGAGCTTGCCCTGGCGCGGCACACGCCGGCCGTCGTCGGCGAGCGCTACCGCGAGCTGCTGCGCAGGGCGGCGACCAGATGAGCGGCGGCGACCGAGGCCGCCGCCGCTTCGGTGTGCTCAAGACGGTCGCCTTCATCGGCGTCGCCTATGCCGCCGGCAGCATCCCCACCGGCAAGCTCGTCACCCGGGCCCTCACGGGCCGGCGGCTCGAGGACATGGGCGACGGCAAGGCCGGCTCGTCCAACGTCGCCCGCAGCGTCGGCTGGCAGGCCGGCGCCGCGGTGCTCGCGCTGGATGCGCTGAAGGCGTATGTGCCGGCGACCACGGCGCGGATCGCCGGCGCCGGAGACAACACCGTCGCCGCCGTCGGCATCTCGGCCATGGACGGCCACATCGTCTTCGTCAAGGGCCGCGGCGCCGCCTCGGCCCTCGGGGCCGCGTTCGCCATGGACCCTGCGATGATGGCCCTCGGCTGCATCCCGCTCGTCGGCGGCAGCCTGCTGCATCGTCACGCCCAAGCCGTCTCTGTGACAGCGATCTCGCTGCCGCTTATCAGCCTCGCGCTGCACCGCAGCCCGCGCCGGGCGCTCGGTCCGCTGGCGCTGATCACGTTGCTGTTCACTGCGCGCGCCCTCGGCTCCGCCGGCGCGCCTCTCCCCGCCTCTCCCGAGGTCCTCTGGAACCGGTTCTGGCTCGACCGAGACGAGCGCTGACAGGAGTACCATCATGCGCGTAGGGCTGGTATCCCCGTATTCGTGGACCGTCCCCGGCGGGGTGAACCATCACATCGAGCACCTTGCAGCGGAGCTGGAGGAGCGCGGGCATGAGCCCTGGATCATCGCGCCGGTGGGCGCCGTCACGCCGGCGCGCCGCGCCGTGGACAGCCGTCGGCAGGCGATGGCCGAGCGGTTCATCCCCATGGGACAGGCTGTGCCTATCCCGAGCAACGGCTCGCTCGCGTATCTCAACTTCTCGCCGCAGATCTTCATGCGTATGGACCGGGCGATCCGCTACGGCCGGTTCGACGTGCTGCACGTGCACGAGCCGGCCACGCCGCTGGTCTCTGGACTGGCGGTGCTCATGGCCGCCTCTCCCGTGGTGGGCACCTTCCACGCGGCCCTGGAGGAGTCACCGTTCTACGACGGCTTCAAGGCCGCCGTCGCGACCGTGATCCGCCGCCTGGACGTGCGTGTGGCGGTGAGTGAGGCCGCGCGCGCGTTCCCGCAGAGTCGCTTTCCCGGGAGCTACCGGATCATCCCCAACGGGGTCCCCGTGGAGCAGTACGCGCCGGCTTTGGGGGCGACCAAGGTGAGCGGGCGCATCCTCTTCGTGGGGCGCGCCGAGCGCCGCAAGGGCCTCGGCGTCCTGCTCCAGGCGTTCGCCTTGCTGCGCAAGCGCGTGCCGGGGGCGACCCTGGTGGTGGCGGGCGCCACGCGTCGCCAGGTCCTCGAGACCGACCGCAACGGCAACGGCCTGTCGGTGGACCTCAGCGGTGTGGATGCTCTAGGCTGGATCGACGACGACGAGAAGGTGGCGCAGCTCGCTGCCGCGGAGATCGCCTGCGCGCCGTCGCTCGCCGCGGAGAGCTTCGGCATCGTGCTCGCCGAGGCCATGGCGGCCGGCGTGCCGGTCGTCGCCTCGGACCTGCCTGGGTATCGCGCGGTACTGCGCGACGGGCAGGCCGGGCGGCTGACGCCGCCCGGGGACCCCGTCGCGCTCGCCGACGCGCTGTACGATCTGCTGCAGGACGGGGAGGAGCGGCGGCGTCTCGCGGCCGCGGGCAGCGCCGCCGCCGCCGAGCTCTCCTGGAGCCGCATCACCGGCAGCATCATCGACGCGTACGAGGAAGCTCTTGCAGCCCCGCGTGTGCGCGGCTTGCACGGCCTGCCCGGCCGGCCGTGGTTCGGCCGCGCCATGGTCGACTACGCCGCGTGGGCAGTGCAGAGCGGCTACTCTCACCGCCGCGCGATAGCGCATGACGGCTCCCGCACGGGCTGAGTGCTCACGTACGGGCTGAGTCTCGGAGGGAGGCGTCGGGCCGTGAGGCTGGAGCATCGAAAGGTCGTGCTTCGCGGCTGCCGATGGTTCTCTCGGCGCCACGGCTCGCGTGCTTTGCCGCACCGCGGACCGTATGCTAGACTCCGCATTCGCTGCATCGCGGCCGGTCGCGCGTTGACCGGCCGTCAGCATCCTTTCGCGGGGGCGTAGCTCAGCTGGTTAGAGCGCCGGCCTGTCACGCCGGAGGCCGCGGGTTCGAGTCCCGTCGCTCCCGCCACTCATTTGCAGGGATTTTCTCCCCCGCCCCTTTCCACAAGCCTCTCGCTGTTGCCCACTTTGTTGCCTTCCGTCCCCTCGCGTCCCTAGACTCAGGCTCGCAGATGGGCATCCGCAAGAGAGGCGACAAGTGGTTGGTGACGGCCGAATCCGGCCGCGATGAGTTCGGCGTCCGCCGGCGCGTCTGCCGCACCGTGGACACTGAGGAAGAGGCCAAGCGCCTCGACGCGAAGCTTCAGCACGAGATCTACGAGGGGCGGCACATCAAGCCCTCGGACGAGCTGGTGCCGGACTTCTGCCAGCGCCTCCTGGACGGTCGCGACAAGCTGGCGCCAGCGACCCAGGCGCGCTACGAGGGTTACCTCAAGCACGTCCGCGCCGACCTCGCGTCCGTGACCCTCGCGCGCTTCACGCCCAAGGTCGCGGTAAGCTGGAAGAACAAGCAGCTCGAGCGCGGAGAGCTCTCGTCCAGCACCGTCCGCAAGCACCTCATCTTCGTCGGCGCAGCCATGAAGCTCGCAGTGGCCTGGCGACTGATCGCCGAGAACCCGCTCGAGCACGTCGAGCTGCCCGACGAGGAACCCCCACCTTTTCACGTCTACACCCCATCTGAGCAGGCCGCTCTTCTGTCAGCAGCAGCCCCCGGGGATGGCAGCCCGAGCGGCAACCACGCCGGCCGGAGCGACGGTGCACTCTACGTGCCGGTGGCCCTTGATCTTGCCACGGGCCTGCGCCGCGGCGAGCTGCTTGGTCTGCGAGTCACCGATGTCGACCTGGCACGCTCACGGATCCACGTGCGGCAGGCTCTCCGCAAGGAGCGCAATGGTCGGTCCGTCATCGGCCCCTGCAAGACTCGGCGCAGCCAGAGAACGGTCGTTCTGCCGCAGTCGATGACCGATCTGCTGGCTGAGTACTCGGCAACGCGACCGCGCACTCGCAGCAACATCTTCTTCCTCTCTCTGGCAGGCACGCCATACACTCTGGACGGCTTTGAGTCGTCGTGGTGCTAGAGTACGTGCCCGTGCCGCGGCGATAATGGTCCGTGATGCCGAGCAGCTGCATGATCCGTTCGCCGAGCACGCTGGCGACGAGCTCGCGATTGCCCGCTTCCACGAGTATGCCGACCTGTTCGTTATCCCGACCTCAGCGAGGAAGTCCTCGCAGATCGACCTGATCGCGGCGCAGGGGTTGGCATAACGCCTGGGTTCCGGCGATCGTCGTCTCTCTTGTTCTCGCCAGAAGGGAGGAGACGATGGCCGGGCCAGCGAGCAGGGTGAGCAGGGTGTTGATGACGGGGCCGTTGGCCCCGTTCGCCGAGGCGTATGCGGCCGAGCTGGGGGAGCGCGGCTACACGCCGTTGTCGGCGGTCAGCGAGCTGCGGCAGGTGGGGCGGCTGAGCCGCTGGCTGGAGGCGCGCGGACAGGGGGCGAGCGATCTGAGCGGCGACCGGGTCGAGCAGTTCCTGGCCTGGCAGCGTGCGGGCGGGCGGCACCGCTGCCAGTGGTCGCGCCCCGGTCTGGTCTGCCTGCTGGACGTGCTGCGCAGGCAGGGGGTAGTCGCGGCCGGCGAGCCCGCGGCTGCGGGCGCGCCGGCCGCTCTGCTGCTCGCCGCCTTCGAACGCTATCTACTCACGGAGCGCGGGCTGGCGGCGGGCACCGTGCGCGGCTACGTGGGGCACGCGCGCTGGTTCTTGGACGGGCGGGCGTCGGCTGGTGGGCTTGCCGGGCTTTCGGCGGGCGAGGTGACCGGCGGTGCTGCGCAAGGCCGCCTCGGGAGTGTCGGTGAGCGCGACGCAGTTCTTCGTGTCCGGGTTGCGCGCGTTTCTCCGGTTCTGCTTCGTCGAGGGCCTGCTGCAGGCCGATCTGTCGCCGGCGGGGCTTGCGGTGACCGGCCGCCGGCGCTCCTCGCTGCCGAGGGGGATCAGCAGGGCGGATGCCGCCGCGCTGCTCGGCGCCTGTGATCGACGCTCCGGGCTGGGGCGGCGCGACCATGCAGTGATCATCGTGCTGCTGCGCGTCGGGCTGCGCGCCCGCGAGGTCGCGGGCCTGACGCTCGATGACATCGATTGGCGCGCGGGCGAGCTGGTGGTGCGCGGCAAGGGTGGCCGGGAGGACCGGCTGCCGCTGCCCGCCGATGTGGGTGCGGCGATCGCCTCCTACCTGCGACGCGGGCGGCCGGCCAGCGCTCGGCGAGAGGTGTTCCTGCGGGCCAGAGCCCCCTATGAGCCGATCGCGTCCGGGACGGTCTGCTCGACCGTGCGGCGGGCGTGCCGGCGCGCCGCCATCGCTGAGGTCGGGGCGCACCGGCTGCGTCACACGACGGCGTGCGAGATGGTTCAGGCCCGGGTCCCGCTCGCGCGCATCGGCCAGGTGCTGCGGCATCGGAGCCTGCAGAGCACCGCGCTCTACGCGCGCGTCGATCGCGACCAGCTGCGGCTGCTCGCTCAGCCGTGGCCGCAGGGAGGCGCGTGGCGATGAAGAGCCTGCACGAGCACGTCGCTGACTACCTGCGCCTGCGCCGCGCGCTCGGCTTCAAGCTCGAGCGCCACGGGCGCCTCCTGCCGCAGCTCGTCGCCTATCTCGAGGCAGCCGGCGCGGAGACCCTGACCAGCGAGCTGGCGATCGCGTGGGCGCGGCTGCCGGCCGCTGTGCAGCCGAGACACTGGGCGGCGCGGCTGGCGGTGGCGCGCGGGTTTGCCGCCTACCTGCAGACGATCGAGCCGGCGACCGAGGTGCCGGCGGCGGACGTGTTCGCCGTCCGCTACCGCCGTCCCACCCCTTACCTCTGGTCGCAGCGGGACATCTGCCGGCTGCTCGAGGCCGCCCGTGCGCTGCGCCCGCCGCTGCGGGCGGCAAGCTACGAGGCGCTCTTCGGCCTGCTCGCCGTCACCGGCATGCGGGTCGGCGAGGCGCTCGCGCTCGAGCACGACGACGTCGACCTCGGCGACGGCGTGATCACGATCCGCGAGCAGGTCGCCAAGTTCGAGCGCGCTCGCCTGCTTCCGCTGCACCCCACGACCGTCGAGGCGCTCGAGCGCTACGCCGCGGCGCGAACACGCCTCTGCCCGCGGCCCAGATCGACCGCGTTCTTCCTCTCTGCCACTGGCAGTGCGGATTCCGCTCACCGTGGACACCCATTCCGCTCGCAAGCCGATCACCTGTTCCGGGGCCGGCGATCACTCATCGGAGCGAAGCGACGCGTGTTGGTGTGAGCAGTACCAAGTGATCGGCTTCAGGTCAACTTCTTGCCAGGCCGCGGAGCCTGTCAGAGGTGGCCGGGTTCGCCTGGACAGCTGAACCGAGCTCTTAGGTGGTTCACTGCTTCTCATGCAGCGCTTGCTTGCGTAGTGTAGACCAGTAGACCTCATCGGGGGTGCGATCGCTCAGCCCCTG
>Ga0209269_1000699_pt1 | contig 26364 bp, 24 predicted proteins | sample MTBAKMMethaMetaG_FD_187455 | JGI IMG/M metagenome (GOLD analysis project Ga0209269, IMG submission 187455) | Enrichment culture microbial communities from Arthur Kill intertidal strait, New Jersey, USA, that are MTBE-degrading - MTBE-AKM (Arthur... | ecosystem: Environmental > Aquatic > Marine >... | reverse complement strand
CGAATCGGCCCTCACATGCGATCCGAACAACGCAGAAACCCTGTATAACAAAGGGGTAACCCTCTGTAAGATCGGGCGCCAGAGCGAGGGTGTCGAGTGCATCGAGCAGGGAGTGTCCATCTCGTTTGGAAATCAGTAAACCAACAGGTTCTGCCTCTCGAACCGGGGCCTACACCTGAAAAAAATGTGTGACTCGTATCTCAGGAGAAATAGGGGATAGTTATCTATTTTTTCAATCGACGGAATTGGGGGCCGTCGTCTCGAAGCATATTCAACCGTTCACGATCTCCGCCGCTTTTCATCGCACGCCTTTTTCACACTCGTACACCATCACGCCAGCCCCACCACCGTCCGGTGCATGATGTCCACCGTGTTCCGCAGCGCCCGCCCGGCGTCCCGCAGGTGGTGGTAGATCTCGCGTTTTCGCAGGGCGGCCATCGCATCGTCGGTGTGCAGCAGGTCGGCCATGCCCATGATATAGATCTCCTCGATCCGGTGGATCGCCACGCGGGCGAGCCTGATCTGCTCCTCCAGTTCGGCGTTGTTCCGGTTCATCACCCGAACGCCGGCGGCGACGCACGCCGTCCCCGCGAGCAGGGCGTCGGCCATCCCGGCGATCGGCCCGTCCGGGTCCACCCCGAAGGCGTACATCTCCCGCGCCGTCTCCCCCGCGTAGTTCTGGATGTAGTCCATCTGCCGTGAGATGCTGTAGATGTCCTGCCGGTCGAATGGGGTGGAGAAGGAGGTGATCAACTTCTCCTCCAGGTCGCGGCGCATCAGGTCGGCCTCCTTCCCCTGTTCGTCCAGCTTCGCCGGGTCCTGGAGAGGGCTCGTCTGCAGCCAGTTCACGAACGTCTGCACCCCGGTCAGGATGTGGCCCGCCTGTTCGGCGAGCATCCCCTCGAAGTCGTACTCCCGCGGAAAGATGGCGCCGAAAAGGTCGATCCGCCCATTCTTCCCCTGATTGTTCGATGGTTTCTTCATGGCACACTCACTCCGGCAAGCGATGATATGATGAGATAGACCAGCGCCCCCAGAAGCGCCGTTCCCGGTATCGTCACCACCATGGCGGCGACGATCTCCTTTCCGACCCGCCACTGCACCCGCCGCGGGTTCTCGGCCGCCCCCACCCCGATCACCGAGGTGGTGATGACGTGCGTCGACGATATCGGGGCCCCCGCAAGGGTGGAGAGGGCGATCGCCGCTCCCGACGAGACCTGGGAGTCGAAGGAGTGGATCGGCTCGATCTCGAAGATCCGCCGCCCCAGGGTGTTCATGATCCGCCAGCCGCCGCCCAGGGTCCCGAGGCCGAGCAGCACGGCGCAGGCGAGCCGCGCCCAGAGCGGGACCTCCAGGGCCGCCGACTCCCCGGCGGCGAAGAGCACCAGGGCGATGATGCCGAGCTGCTTCTGGGAGTCGTTCGCCCCGTTGAAAAACGCCATCAATGCGGCCGTGATCCCGTTCAGGCGCATGATCGTGCTGTTGACCGACTTTTTCGCGTTGCGGAGCAGGAGGCGGGTCGTCCTGCGCATCAGGTAACTCCCGGCAAACCCGATGACGATCGAGGCGACGAAGAAGAAGAGGATCTTCGTCAGCCCGACCATCTCGTGCGGCGGCGCCAGCAGTTCCGCAAATCCCCAGTACACACTTCCCGTGCCGGCCGCCGCCATGCCGGCGCCGATCAGGCCGCCGATCAGGGCGTGCGTCGACGACGAGGGCAGGCCGCAGCGCCAGACCGCCAGGTTCCAGAGGGTTGCGCTCAGGACGGCGGCCAGCAGCACGAGCACCGTCTGGCCGCCGGGGTCGAGGGTGAGCAGACCGGAGAGGGTGAAGGCGACGGCGCTCCCGCCCAGCACCGCCCCGAGGAGCGCCATGCCCGCCACCAGCACGATCCCCTTCCTCGGCGTCGCCGACCTGGAGGCGATCAGGGTGGCTGCGATGGCGCTGGCGTCCTGAAACCCGTTGGTAAAGGTGAAGGCGAAGGCCAGCAGGATCGTTGCCGCCGCGATCTCGGGCATCATGGGCGTTCACCGGGCCGCCGGGGGCGCCCGTCATCCCTCTTTCGGGTCCGCTCCCTGAAATATTCTGCCCTCCCGCGTCCGGCCTCTTTCGGGTTTTTGCCTGCGGGAAACTTTGCGGCGGGATCGGTGCATCGGCAGATGCGAAAAATGCTGTTTGCGGCGTTTTTTCCTGCGGCGGAGGCGGCGGCGAATTTATGCGAAATATATTTATATTCATTCTAGTATGTTGTGCTGGATGCCCCCGATGCCGGTTTTGAACTGCTGGAACGGTTCCATGCAGGCCTGGCGGGCCGTTCGGCGAAATAGTTCCTGATCCCGGGAGAGGTGCGATATGAGAATCCTCAGATGCGAACTGTGCGCAAAACCCTGTACCCTGACGAAGCTGGACGATGAAGAAGTGCGTTTCTGCCCGGTCACCGGCGAGAGAGCCGCCTGGAGGCAGATAAACACCGGGAGAACCGGGAGAACCGGGAGCGCCCGCCAGGCCTGTTCGCAGGGGGAGTGAGGGCCGCGGCGCCCCCCGCCGCACCGCAGGCGAAGGTTCATATGCCGCCCCCCCCACAGTGCTCCCCATGTCGTACCGGCCGAACATCACCGACGACTCGGTCCTGCGGCGGTGGATGACCCTTGAGATCGGGCGGATCAACGAAGGGCTGGTGACCGAACGAAAAAGCCTTGCCCGTCTGCTGAATGAGGATTCCCCTTCGACGGTGACGAAGTCGGGCAGGGAGTACGCCTTTGACCGGGAGGTGATCAGGCGGCTGGGGATGCGTCTCCCCGCCGACCTCCACGACCGCCTCTTCCTCCCGATCGTATTCCGGTTCACGCCCGACGTCAGGGACAGTTGCTACCTCGCGGACCCGGCGGCGCTGCTGGCCCTCCAGCACCTGGGCGAACTGAGCCGAATGCGGACGATGCAGAAGGGGCGGGTCTGGGTGTCGAGCGTGATCGTGTATGCGATGATGAACGCCTACCCGACGGCGATCCAGATCGGGATGGGCTGAAAGGAATCGGAAGAAAAAAAGAAACCTGGGTCAGCTCCCCTCGATCATCTCGGCCACGATGCCCCTGAAGCTTTCGCTTTCTTTGTTCAGGCGTTTGTTTGCGGCCTCCACTCCCCGCTCGTTCCCGATCCGCAGAAGCGACGCCGCCGCCAGCTGCCGGCAGTACTCGCTCTTGTGGTTTAAGATGCCGATGAAGAACTCGACCGCCCTCTCGTCGCCGGTCTGCTCCAGCGCCCAGAGGGCCGGGAGCTGCACCCGCCGCTCGCTCGTCCTGATTGTCTGGATCAGGGCGTCGACCGCCGGGCTTCCCACGTCCCCCAGACCCATCGCCGCCTTCCACTGGATGGCCTCGTTTTTGCGTTTCAGGGCCTTGATCAGCGGTTCGACCGCCTCTTCGCCCATGCGGGCGAGGGTCAGGGCGGCGCGGTTGCCCTCCTCTTCGTGCGTTTCCATGATCTCGATGAGGCTGTCGACGTCGTGCTCCATCCTGAGCTCTTCGAGATCCGGTTTTTTCTTCAGCATTTCCATCTTCGCCGTAGTTCTCCCCCCTGTACGGCTGCCTGTTGGCGATGGTGCGTAATGAATATTTCCTCCGGTCTGGCGGTGGCCCATGATTGCGGTGTTGCCCGGCGAATTTTTAAAAAATATGTCTGTATTCCTATCCCTGGTTGGGGGGTGCATTCCTTATTTTTTGTATGCTCTCCCCCTGTGTCGTGAGCAGGTGTCGGAATTTCCGGTGTTTTTTCTTTTATCCTGGTGCCATGGGGCGTCCTGCGCCGCTCCTGCGCCGAATGGTTGAAAAGTTGGGCGCCGGCGGTGGACGCAGGAGCGGTCTCTCTAGGAGGAATGCGGATCTCCGGTGCGCCCTGACGGCCGCAGTGCCGCTCCGGTGTTCGCCCGCAGGTTCCAGGGTCTCTTTTCTGCAGGGGTGCGGCACTGTCGTTGTAGCGGTCCGGATCGGATGGGTCGGGGGAAAATGGTTACTCTTCGACTTCGAAGACTTCGGCGTTGGGGGCGTTGTTCTTCACGCTTTCGATACCTTTGAGGCAGGACTCCCTGGATTTGTACGCCTGGCTCACTGCGATGATCTGGCCGTTGGACGCCTTCAGCCTGAACCTGTACTCTCCGCCCTTGTCGTGATATACCTCAAATTTTCCTTTCGGCATTGTTGCACCGAACGTAAGGAGGAATGCCCAATATATAAATTTTATTATTTTATCCGGGAGTTCCTACAGCCCTTTTGGATCGGGGGTGGCGGATCCGAGGTCGCCTTCCGGCACTCCTATTACCGGCGGGCGCAAAGATCGATCGATGCGCCTCACCTGTCCGTCCTGCGGCCGAGAATGGGAGTACGCCGGGAACGCCTCCCGTCCGGTCTGCCCGTCGTGCAAGAAACGGCTCGGCTCCGGGAAGAAGAAGTCCGAGACGAGCGAGTTCGGGGTGTCGAAGCGGGAGTGCCACGACGCACGACCCTTTTACAACCGGCGGATCTATGCCGGTCCGGCCCCCGAGGCCACGGCCCGGGGGGACGACGCCCCCCTCCCGCCCGGGGTCCTGGACACCGTGCTCTGCATGGACAGCAGGCGGATGGACCCCCTCCCGGACAACAGCGTCCACCTGATGGTGACCTCGCCGCCGTACAACGTGGGCAAGACCTACGACGACGACCTGGACCTGGGGGAGTACCTGGACCTTTTGCGGGCGGTCTTCGCCGAGACCTACCGCGTGCTCGTCCCGGGCGGGCGGGCCTGCATCAACGTGGCGAACGTGGGCAGAAAGCCCTACATCCCGTACCACAGCCATATCATCGGCCTGATGAACGAGATCGGGTTTCTGATGCGCGGCGAGATCATCTGGAACAAGGCCTCGGGCGCCGGGGTCTCGACGGCGTGGGGGAGCTGGTGCTCGGCCTCGAACCCGACGCTGCGGGACGTCCACGAGTATATCCTGGTCTTTTCGAAGGGGGCGTACAACCGGCAGAAGAAGGGGCGGGAGGACACGATCACGAGGGACCAGTTCCTGGAGTGGACGAAGAGCCTCTGGACGTTTCCGACCGAGTCGGCCAGAAAGGTCGGCCACCCGGCGCCGTTCCCGGTGGAGCTGCCGTACCGCTGCATCCAGCTCTACACGTTCAAGGACGACGTGGTGCTCGACCCGTTTGCAGGGGCCGGGACGACCGGCATTGCGGCGCTGCGGGCCGGGCGGCATTTCGTCTGCATCGATTCGGACGAGGGGTATGCGGCGCGGGCGAGGGAGCGGCTGCGGCCCGAGGGATGGGATGGCTGAGCCGGTCGGGACCGCCCGCCTCACCCTGGTGCCGGCGACGGCGGCCGACCTGGCGGCCGACCGGACGGCGCTTTCGGTCTCGCTCGGCGCCGTCGTCCCGGCGGACTGGCCGCCGGAGAACCTCGCCGACGCCCTGCCGGTCTTCCTCGCCTGGCTGACCGCGGACCCTGCGAGCGCCGGTTGGAACCTCTGGTTCGTCGTGGCCGGAGGTGTCCTGGTCGGCTCGTGCGGTTTTGTCGGCCGCCCTTCGGCTGAGGGCGAGGCCGAGATCGGCTACGGATTCCTGCCGGCCTTCTGCGGGCTGGGGTATGCGACCGAGGCGGCGGCCGCCCTGGTGGCCTGGGCGTTTTCGCATCCTGCGGTGCGGCGGGTTTGGGCGCAGGCCGAGCCGCAGAACCGCGCCTCGGTGCGGGTGCTGGAGAAGGCCGGGTTCGCGCCCGACGGTTTCGGCGAGGATGGGTGCCTGCGGTTCGCGATCGATCGGCCCGCCACAAGAAGCAGATAAATATCCGAATTTATTTTTTTCGCCCGGCGTTGCTTTCCTTTATCGTTTTTTGCCCCCTCTCTCTGTTTGCGTGCGGGCGTTGTCCCGCACCGGAGGAAAAAAAACCATGAGAGAAACCCATGCAGGACCTCCCGGCGCCGGCCGGGGAGGGATATGGAACGGCAGCCCCCGCGACCACCCGTGCGCCAACACCGGATCAGGGGAGAACGATATGGGGCCGGTGCCGCTGTACCTGGTGCCGGTTGCGATCGCCGGCGAGATCCGCCGCCTCGGGGGCGTGATCTCCGAGGTGCACGTCCGGCGGACCGGGCGGCACTGCTACGCGATCGCGGTGGTGACGCGGGGTGAGGCGGCGTGAACGGCACCCTGCGGCTGGGCTCGGACGACGCCCTGTACATCCTCATCGGGAAGGAGCGCTTTTCGATCAGGGCCGAGGAGATCCGGCCCCTCCTCTTTTTCGGCCGGGCCGTCCCGGTGATGGGCGAGGGGACGGCGATCGTCGGCCACGCCGTCATGAACCCGTACGACCGTGCGGTGAAGGTCTTCACCGTGGCGGGCCACTTCATCGTGCCGCTCGTCTCGTTCCGCCGCGTGGTCGCGGGCGAGGCGATCTCGGCGCCGCTCTTCCCCCTCGTGCCGGAGGGGTGCCGATGATCGCACGGGCCCTCGCCGCCCTTTTCAGGGAGGGGGACGTCGTTGAGGTGCGGGCCCTTGCCGATCGGTTCACGCACTCCGGCTACTTCGACGATTTCGGGAGGCTCGCCGATGCGGCAGAGGCGCTGGACGCCGATCCCGAGGTGCGGGGGATCTACGTCACCTTAAACGCCGTGGACCCGGCCCTCCTCGCCCGCCGGTCCAACCGGGTGAAGATGCGGCTGACCCGCTCTGACCCCACGACCGCCGACGCCGACATCGTGCGAAGGCGCTGGCTCCCGATCGACCTGGACCCATTAAGGCCGAGCGGGGTGTCCTCCACCGACGCCGAGCATGACGCCGCCCTCGGGAGGGCCGACGAGATCGCCCTCTGGCTCGCGGAGCGGGGCTTCCCCGCGCCCATCAGGGCCGACTCGGGGAACGGGGCGCACCTTCTGTACCGGATCGACCTCCCACCCGACGACGGGGGACTCGTCAAAGGGGTGCTCGCCACCCTGGACGCCCTGTTCTCCGACGAGCAGGTCACCGTCGACACGGCGAACTCGAACGCCGCCCGGATCTGGAAACTCTACGGCACCTGCTCACGGAAGGGCGACCACACGCCTGAGCGGCCGCACAGGCGGGCAACACTCCTCTCGGCGCCGGAGACGGTGGAGGCGGTCGCGGCCGATCGCCTCCGCACGGTCGCCGGTCTCCTCCCGGTCGAGGCCCCGGCGCCGGCCTCGAAGGGGCCCGGCATCGACCTGGGCCGCTGGCTCCGGGAGCACGGGATCGGCGTGCGGAGCAGAAAACCCTGGCAGGGCGGCACCCTCTACGTCCTCGAGGACTGCCCGTTCTCTGCCGCCCACCATGACGGGGCGTTTGCGATCCAGTTCCCCTCGGGTGCGGTCCACGCCGGCTGCCACCACGCCTCCTGCGGCGGCGGGGTGCAGCGCTGGCCCGAGCTGCGGGCGCGGCGCGAGAAGAAGCGGAAGGAGACGCCGCCGCCCCCTCCCCCGCCCATGCCGGCGTACCGGGAGAGAGCCCTCGCCGTTCTCCGGGACGGCGATCCCCTCGCCTTCCTCCTGGACACCTTCAACCGGGAGCACGTCGGCGACCGCACCGTCGCCGAGTGCCTGGCGCTCTCGGTCGCCTCGCAGTCGGTGGAGAACACGAACGGGCTGCACGTCGCCATCTCCGGCAACTCGGGGAAGGGGAAGAGCCACGCCTGCACGGCGATGATCCACCTCCTCCCCGAGACGGCCAGGCTCACGGGCACCGTCTCGAACAAGGCGCTCTACTACCACGACGGCCTGCAGCCCGGCACCGTCCTCCTCTTCGACGACGTCTCCCTCTCCGACGACCTGCAGGAGGTCCTCAAGTCCGCCACGGCGAACTTCAGGGAGCCGATCGAGCACCGCACCGTCACCGCCGATAGAAAACTCCAGGTCTGCCGGATCCCTGAGCGGTGCGTCTGGTGGCTCGCCAAGGTCGAGGACCCGGGCGACGACCAGGTGATGAACCGGATGCTCACCGTCTGGATCGACGACTCGAAGGAGCAGGACGGGCGGGTGCTCGCCCACATGAAGGAGGCGGAGGCGGTCGGGCCGCCTGTGGGGGAGGACGAGGACGTGCTCACCGCACGCGCGCTCTGGGAGGCGGTCAGGGAAGAGGTCCTGCCGGTCCGCATCCCTTTTGCGAGGGCCATCCACTTCTCGGCGGCGCAGAACCGCCGGAACCCGGGCATGCTCTTCGACCTGATCAAGTGCCGCGCCCGCCTCTTCTTCCTGCAGCGTGAGCGCGACGGGGAGGGCCGGGTGCTCGCACGCCCTGAGGATTTCGCCGCGGCGGCCCGGCTCTACGGCAGCCTGAACGGGACGGCCGGGGGGCAGGAGACGAAGCTGACGAAGAACGAGGCGGCGGCGCTGGAGACGGTGGCGGCGATGGGGTGGGCGGAGTTCACGATCAAAATGCTCCAGGAGGCGCTCGGCGTGACCTACCAGCAGGCCTACCGGGTGCTGCAGGGGTACGAGAAGAGGGGACGGACCTATGCCGGGCTGCTGGAGAAGTGTCCGGCGGTGAGCGTGGTCAGGACGACGGTGAGCGAGGGCGGCTGCGGGGTTCCGGTGAAACGGCACGAGCTGCACGTCCTCTTCGATGCGGTGCGCTACCGGGCGTGGAAGGCAAACACAGGGGTCTGGCTGGACGATGATCCTGATGACGACACTTCCGACGGTTTTCGACGGGTTATCACCCAGGATCGAAAAGAGCAGGAGGGGCGCGATGATGCCGGTTCAGGAATTACGGACGGATCTGATGATCAATGTACGTACCTAAGTACCTCTTTTCACCATTTTGAAGAAGCACAGAGAACGAGTGGCGAGGGGGGAGATGTGGGTGCGGGTGACTGTGGTTCACGATCCGGTGAAAGTAGTTTTTCAAACCGGCTGAGCGGTGGCGAAATGTCGATGTGCGTGAGGGATGGGCCCGGATCCGTTTCCGACGCCGGTCGAAGGGTGTCGAATGGAGGTGAAAAGGTGAAAGTCCGGTCGGGTGTGCTGCCCCTCCCCGGCGTGCTGGATCATGGAGAATTTGCGCGGGTGAAGACCGATCTCGGCCGGTGCAGCGTGTGCGATGAGAGGAGGGCGGTGTACCGGTCCGGGGATGGACAGACGCGCCTCTGCGAGAGGTGTTATGCGAGGGTGGTGCGGGCGTGGAATGAGGGGAGGGGGGTGAGCGGGTGATTTCCCTGCTGGAAAGAGCAGTCTGGATGAAATCTGCAGCGATAAAAATCGAAATTGTTTTTATAATGTTACTCACAGTTATAATTCAATATAATCTGAATATTGCTGCATACACAAATTTTTCCAGCCATACGTCCATAATTCCTGTCGCGAGTGCTCGCCCTGCTCCTCATGGAAGGGCTGTGATGGATGGAAAATATTCTGATCATCGCTGGATTCACAGTAGTAAAGATGTAGAGGTGAGGGAATAGTGGCGTCGCAAAATATAGTCCTGGATATGTTTGCAGGCGCAGGAGGGCTCACCGAGGGTTTTTTTCGGAATGATTTCAATATCGTTTCCCATATCGAAATGAACCCGCATGCGACCCGGACACTTGAAACCCGGACAATGTTTCATGCACTCACCAGAATAGGGCGGGAAGATCTCTATTACCGATATTATGATCAGAAAATATCCCGGGAAGAATTCTTTGCTGAGTGCTGCTCGCTGGGTATCACCGATACAGGAACCCTGACCCGGGAACTATCGGCAGATAGCGTCGATTCAGTTGTGGCGGATGTACGTAAACGCCTTGAAAAAGAGGATCGGAAGACTGTGGATGTCATCATTGGTGGTCCTCCCTGTCAGGCTTACTCGATTATTGGAAGGGCACGGGATCGGAATCGAATGCAGAACGATCCCAGGAATCATCTCTACCTTCATTATCTCAAGTTTATCAAAGAGTTCAAACCTGAGATATTTGTCTTTGAGAATGTGCCAGGTCTGATCAGCGCAAAAAATGGGAGAATATACTCAGATTTCCTGGAAAAAATCAAGGAACTTGAATATTATACATCCCCCGAGCCGACGATCCTGAATGCACGGGACTTTGGGGTTCTGCAGAACAGAAATAGGATCATATTCATTGGATGGAAAATCGACCATGGTAATCTGGAGTATCCCCCGTTTGAACCTGTTGAAACACAGTATAAAGTCAGAGACGTACTGAAAGACCTTCCCGAACTCCATCCCGGGGAGGGAACGGATGGACCGCAGAAGTACAGAGTTGGCCGTCCTTCCGGGTACCTGGGGAAATACCATATCCGGGATGATCATGGCTATGTACGTCACCATGTCGCAAGGAACCATAACGAGAGGGATCGTGAGATCTATCGAATTGCGATCAGGATGTGGAATGATAAAAAACGTCTCCATTATAATGACCTGCCTGAAAACCTGAAGACTCACAACAATCAGTCTTCATTTCTCGATCGGTTCAAGGTGGTCGATGGGGATGGCCTTTCGCATGCCGTCGTTGCCCACCTCTCGAAAGACGGGCATTACTTCATTCACCCCGATATAAACCAGGCCCGCTCCCTCACAGTGCGGGAGGCCGCCCGTATTCAGTCTTTCCCTGACAACTACCTCTTCGAAGGGCCACGGGGTGCACAGTATGTCCAGATTGGAAACGCCGTCCCCCCGTTGATGGCCGGTGGAATTGCCAGAGGGATTAAAGATATGCTGGCCCGGTTGTAGATAGAACTACAACTGATCTCCGGGCTGGATGATGGGAAATATGAGAGCACTTGATCTCTTCTGCGGCGCTGGCGGGCTCTCACTGGGATTCAGAAACGAGGGTTTTTCTGTAACAGGTGCTGACATCAATCAGTACTCTGCCGAGATTTTTTCAATCAACAATATCGGCGAATGTATTAAGATCGACCTTACCAGTGACTCTGTTGTCGGGGCATTCGATGTCGTGATGGGAGGTCCCCCCTGTCGCCCCTGGTCGAGCATCAACGTACAGAGGAGGGGACTGCGCCATCCTGATTATCAACTTCTCGAACGGTTCTTCGACCATGTGATTGAACTCAGGCCCCGTGCGTTCCTGATGGAAAATGTACCCCCGATGGGAAGCGACGATGGCTTCCGTTCCCTTATTGAAAAGGTCAGAAGAGAAGGATATAGCGTTGTTTCACAGTCATTGAAATACCTAGATTTCGGAGCGACGACGAAAAGGCGGCGGTTATTCACCGTGGGCTTCAGAGATTTTGGACTTGATGCAAAGGATTTTTTCATTCGTCTCGACCGTTTAAAGGAGTTGCCGCTCACCGTCGGTCAGGCTATCGGAAAATATGAAGGGTGCGCAGAGGGGGAGATCCCTGATCACGAATGGCCGCAACTCAATACCATAGGACGTTACCGGGAGTATTATGAGTCAGGCAGATTCGGGTGGTCGAAGCTGGAATATGATGGTTATGCCCCGTCCTTTGGTAATGTCATGAAGACCTACATACTCCATCCCCGGGCTGGTGATGGGAACTTCCCCCTGCGGGTCTTATCCGTCCGGGAGACACTGGGTATCATGGGGTTCCCTCCAGAGTTCCAGTTCCCTGCCGGGATGGGTCTTGGTATAAGGTATCAGATGGTTGCCAATGCTGTCAGCCCCATTGCAGCACAGAAAATAGCCCGGGTGATCCGGGAAATGCTTGAGAGTCTGGATTATGTCTGAACAGGAGGCTCATCTCCATAGGGATACGGTGGATACCGGAGAGGTACAGCGGGTGTTACAGCAGTGGGGCCGGGATCATTTCAGGGACTTTCCCTGGCGCCACACCCGCGATCCCTACCGCATCATGATTGCTGAGTTCATGTTGCACCGGACCCGGGCGGATCAGGTTGTTCCAGTATATACAGAGTTTATCCGTCAGTACCCGGATGTTTTCAGCCTTGCACGGGCGGATCCTTCTGATGTGAGAAAGGTAACGGAGCACCTCGGGCTTCACTGGAGGTCGGCGCACTTTGTCGAGGCGTCCCGATATCTCGTCGGGGAACATGGCGGATCGTTTCCTGAAGCAGAGGAAGAACTGAGAGGCATACCGGGTGTTGGAGAGTATGTTGCCGGAGCGATCCTCACCGTGTGTTATGGAAAATCGTACCCGGTTATCGATTCGAATATTGCCCGTTTTATCAACAGGTTGTATGGCCTGGACCTTACCGGGGAGATCAGAAGGAAGAAAGAGATCAGAACGATCGCCGGAGATCTTTTTTCCGTGGATAATCCGGGTATATTTTTGTTTGCGATCCTGGATTTTACTGCTGCGTTGTGCAGAGCGCAGAATCCGCTTCATCAGGAGTGCCCGCTGAAGGGGATGTGCGGGTACTACAGAGAGGCAGTTCAGAGTAGGATGAATCAATAATCGAGTTTTAAAGATTTCATGCCTACTTCTGGTTTTAAATCAGGATCAAAATAATTAAATGTCACTTTGTGACATATTCCTGATTGAATATTAGTTCTTTAACATGATTCAGTAACCCCGGATGACCGAATATGTATTCAGATAACTCCAGAGATTTTGATATCGTTAACCCTGATCCCGGAGCGTTAATTGAATCTTTACGAGCGTTTGGATACAGCCTTGAGGCCTCCATCTCTGATATTATAGACAATAGTATTGTAGCGGGTGCTCGTAATATACAGATCCAGTTTGCCTGGCGGGGGGAGGATTCCACAATCGCCATCATGGATGATGGTTGTGGAATGAGCGAAAACGAGCTCATTATTGCCATGAGGCCGGGGAGCAGAAATCCACTTGAAGTTCGGGATCCTTCCGATCTCGGTCGATTTGGACTGGGTCTAAAGACTGCATCTTTTTCACAATGCCGGAAGCTCACAGTCGGATCGAAATCACCAGAAATGGCTATCGTCATACGGAGCTGGGATCTGGATTATGTGAACCGAAGTGGAGAGTGGCGATTAAAACATGAGGGTCTCGATTATGCCGATGGACTCTTCTCCAGTCTGAATAAACAACCCTCAGGAACAATTGTACTCTGGGAACATGTTGATAGGCTGGTTCAGGGCGCCGCAACCAATGATTCCAAACGAGAGGGCCTCTTTTATGAGCATGTCGATGCGGTGAAAAATCATCTTGCAATGGTATTTCATCGTTTTCTGGAAGGTCCGGGTTCATTAAAAATAAATATTAACGGTCGTGCTCTTGAGCCGTGGGATCCATTTTTGCGGAATCATCCCTCAACACAGCAACTTCCAGAAGAACCACTCTATCATTCAGATAAGAAGATAACTGTCCGTCCTTATGTCCTTCCGTACCGCTCCAAACTGGGTGATCGAGCGTTCGAACGGGCCGGGGGTGTCGGTGGATGGAATGCCCGGCAGGGTTTCTACATTTACCGTAACAATCGTTTAATCGTCGCCGGTGACTGGCTCGGTCTGGGGTTCAGGAAGGAAGATTACACCAAACTCGCCCGGATTCTTGTGGATATTCCCAATTCAATGGATGAAGACTGGAAGATCGATGTTAAAAAATCTGTTGCCCGTCCTCCAGCCCATCTCAGAGATGATTTCAAACGTATTGCCCGTCTGACGATTGAGCGTGCTACGGCTGTATACAGACATCGGGGAAAAATTGTTGAACGTCAGACTGCCGAGGAGTTTGTATTCCCATGGAATACGAATGTCAGGGATGGAAGATATTTCTATACGGTCAACCGCAAGCACCCTCTTGTTGCAGCCGCCCTTGATAATTCGAATGACAGCAGGAAGCATATCGAGGCGATGCTAAGGTTGATCGAGGAAACTGTCCCGGTACCGACAATTATCCTGAATAATCGGGACAATCCTGACAGACCTCACCGGCCTTTCGAAGATTGTCCATCTGAGGAACTTCGTATGGTGATGGAAGAGATCTGGTTATCCCTGAGAAGATCTGGTCTGTCCTCTACTGATGCAGGAATAAGACTCGGAAAAATGGAACCATTCTGTGATTATCCTAAGTACGTAGCCACATTTCTCAAATCTGTGGAGGAAAACAATGACAGACGTTTATGATAGGGCCGTCTCGCTTATTCTTGTCATGCTGAAAGGAGAATCAAATCCCAATTCAGAAGTTATTCAAAAAAAAGCGGATCTTGTCATTGCGATGCTTCAATCGGAAGATCCATCTGGCTCTCTGGATAGAAACCGGCTTATCAGAGATATTGAATCCAGATGTGAGATCTGGCGGGGTAAAGCAACCATACTGGAAGAAAAAAAGAATCATACCGTCTGGCTCCCGTACAGGAAAAGTCAGGTCGAATGGAAATTCTGGAAGCGGTATGAACGTTATCTGATGGAGGAAAAAGGATTCTCTGAGCAGAGTATCATGACTCTTGATGATCTCACTGACCGTGTACTTGAACGGCTTGAGAACCCGATGAGAGAGGGTTCGTGGGATTCTCGGGGGATGGTAGTCGGGCATGTTCAGTCAGGAAAGACTGCGAATTATACAGGTCTGATCTGTAAGGCCGCCGATGCAGGATATAAACTCATTATTGTTCTTGCCGGTATGCATAAAAGTCTGCGAAGTCAGACCCAGCTGCGTCTTGATCAGGGTTTCCTCGGATTTGATACACAGTTGAATCGTGCGTTCGACCATGAAAATCTTCGAATTGGTGTTGGAAGACTGCCTGGAGAGGAATTTATTACGGTCCATTCTCTGACCAGCAGTGCTGATCGAGGTGACTTTAACCGAAAAGTCGCGTCTCAGGTTGGAGTAATGCCCGGGGGTAGTGATCCCGTATTGCTTGTGGTCAAGAAGAACAAATCTGTTCTGGAAAATCTGATCAACTGGGCTGTGAATATCAGAGGTCAGATTGATCCCCTCACCCAGAAGAAGATCGTACACAACATTCCTCTTCTTGTTATTGATGATGAAGCTGATAACGCATCGGTGAACACGATCTCCATCCCACTGGATGAAAACGGAATTCCGCTTGAGGATTACGATGTCAGCGCAATAAATGGTAAAATCCGTTCTCTCCTGAGCCACTTTGAGAAGAGTGCATATGTAGGTTACACTGCGACACCATTTGCCAATATTTTCATCTATCCGGAGGGGGAGACCACAAGTCACGGTGAAGATCTCTTTCCCCGTGATTTCATCATTAATCTCCCTCCGCCGCCGAACTATATCGGTCCGTCACAGATTTTCGGCTTTTCCCGGAGTGTTGATGATGGGCGGGACGATCAGAGCGGCCTTCCAGTAATCCGGACTATCAGTGACTACCAGAAGTTTATGCCTGATGATCACTGGAAGGATCACATCCCTGGAAATCTTCCTGTATCATTAAAAAAGGCTATAAAATCATTTATTCTCTCCTGCGCCGCTCGAAGAGTCCGCGGTGAACAGCAAAATCATAATTCGATGCTGATCCATGTAACACGGTTCACTGCCGTTCAGAAAGAGGTTGGCAGGCTGGTCAACGATGAACTGAACTTCGTGCGCCGCCAGCTGGAGTATACAGACCCTCTCTCTCATGAAGGGATTTATGCAGAGATGGAGGAAATCTGGGATTCGGATTATGTTCCAACGACCTCTTCTGTTCTGCAACAGATTAACGATCCGCTGGTTACCAGAGTTGCATGGGACGAGTTGCGATCGTATCTGTATGATGCTGCAGCCAGGATTCAGATAAAACTGATCAACGGGACAGCAAGTGATATCCTGGATTATAATGAGTGTTCCGAAGGGCTGAGCGTTATTGCGATCGGCGGGGACAAACTCTCCCGGGGGTTGACACTGGAAGGTCTCAGTGTCAGTTACTACCTTCGTGCCTCACGAATGTACGATACGTTAATGCAGATGGGGCGGTGGTTTGGCTTCCGCCCGGGATATGTCGATCTCTGCAGGCTCTATACTTCTCGTGATCTGGTCGAGTGGTATCGGTATATCAACCTTGCATCCGAGGAGCTGCGGACTGAATTTGACTATATGGCATCTCTGAATAGCACTCCATCCGCTTACGGCCTCCGTGTTCGGACACATCCAGACGGACTGCTGATCACCGCTGTGAATAAGATGCGGAATGGAACAGTAATGAACGTATCATATGGCAATTCCCTTATTGAAACAGTATTTTTCCATAGAGATACAGTTCCTCTCAGGAATAATCTGAACGTGATCGATCAATTTATTCGGGGACTGGGCAGCCCTTCCTCCTCCAGTTCGGCCGGAAAGCACCTTCTCTGGGATAATGTGCCTACCCTGGCTGTTCTTGGAATGCTGAATGAGTATATCATACATGAAGCCTGCAAAAAAGCAAATCCTGGACTCCTGAAAGATTATATTGAGAAAAGATCGTCCATGGGTGAACTTACGCACTGGACAGTTGCCCTGATCAACAATAGTAAAGCAAGCCGGACTCTGTCCATCGGTGGTCATGAGATCGGTCTCACTGAGCGTGCTGATAGGAATCCCTCTGGTCCGAAGTATGAACTGATAAAAGGGCACATTATCGATCCCAAGCACGAATACATTGACCTCACGCCACAGCAGTTCGATGAAGCTCTCCAGATGATGCGAGCTGACCCGGAGAGAAAGTCCCGCTCAGAGAATGTTCCTGAAGTTCCGAGTGGCCCTTACATCCGGAAGGTCCGGCCCCCTCAACGAGGCTTGCTTTTGATATATCCGCTGGATCCTGATCGGCCAAAGGTCGAAGTTCCGGTTATGGGGCTTGCATTCAGTATTTCCCACAGTGATAGAGACGTGAAGGTAGAGTATAAAGTGAATAACGTCTACTGGGAGCAGGAATTTGGCAGCTGAAGATTTTGGTCACATCTGGGCAGACCTTGAACTGAAAGCCAGAGCCGCTGACCATGAAGGCATTCTTACACTGCGAATACTTCAGGAATCAGCGTTTGATTTCCTCCTTGGTGTTCAGGTGCCGGAAAACATCCGGATGTTCCTGATTCGTATCGCACGTGAAAACGTAATTAATCAGTGCTCACTTCCGTGTTCAAAAGGCTTTGAAATCCGACAGGCCGTTCTTTCAGAAGATCGGGGGCACCATGCAACGCTCCAGTTGATCCTGAACGATCGTCGGTATCAGGATATATTCTCCCGGCTTACAGAGGATGTTGCATCCTTCTGTTCCCGTGAATCTTCAGAAAAGGCGATGATCCAGGCGCTTCTCATGCGGCTGGCGATGTGGCAACAGTTCCTTGATCGGTATGGGGCGGAGGGCCTGAGCACCGCTGCACAGCAGGGTCTGTATGGCGAACTCAGATTCCTCCATGACTATCTTATACCCTCTGTTGGGGTTGAAAAGGCCGTTCAAGCATGGAAAGGACCACACAGAGCCCAGCAGGATTTTCAGATGTCTGGCGTTGCCATTGAGGTAAAGACCAGTGCTGCCAAGCAGCATCAAAAAGTGTCAATTGCAAGTGAACAACAACTTGACGACACCGGTCTGAATGCGCTGTATGTTTATCATCTATCACTCCGAGAATTGCATGGCAGCGGCGAGACACTGCCCGGAATTGTTGATAGAATCCGTGAGCAGATATCAGATGATCCTGTGGTTTCCACTCTTTTTGAGGATCTCCTGATCAAGGCAGGATATCTGAATGAACACAGAGAGAAGTATGAGGATACGGGGTACGCGGATCGCACGGGCCAGATATTCCGTGTCAGGGAAGGATTTCCCCGCATAACCGAGCGATCTCTTTTTAACGGAGTGGGGGATGTTCAATATTCAGTGAGTCTCTCTGCCTGTGCTCCTTTTGTCGTGGATGATGACGTTTTCCGGATAGAGATTGCAGGGTGCAGAAATGAGTGATACGGATCTTGAGCAGTTTGCGGAGAAGTTTCATCAGGATATCATTGCTGGCTCCCGTGATGTGGATGCCGAAGTGTTCTCAGAAGAACAATTCACGGATCTGATGCTGGGATACCTTGCCGATGCAGGGGAGATTGATGATCATGAAATTTGTTCGCATCAGGCCAGGGGCATCAAAATAAACGGCTATGCGTTTTTCAATGATAATAGGGCTCTTGATCTGTTTGTTTCGCATTACGCGGGGGAATGTCCTCCCGCTCGTGTTGCAAAAGGGGATCTGGTACAGCAACTAAAGCGGCTCAGAACATTTTTTGAAAGGGCAGTTAGGCGTGATTACACAAGTCTTGAGGAATCTTCCCCTGCGTTTGATCTCGCTGACCGTATATATCAACTCCGGGACGATCTGAATATTGTCCGTCTGTTCGTTCTGACTGATGGTATTGCCAGCATCGACACCATTGAAGATGAGATCTGCGGTTCGTATCGTATCTCTCATCATGTCTGGGATTTGCAGCGACTCTATCGGGTGGTAAGTTCGGAGAACCGGCCGGAACCGATCGAGATTGATCTGGTCAGAGAGTTTGGAAAACCGCTACTTTGCCTCCCGATGCCGGAAGAAAACCCTGTCTATACTACATATCTCTGTATCATCCCGGCAGATGTCCTTGCCGATCTCTATGAAAAATACGGCCCTCGACTCCTGGAGCGGAACGTACGGGCTTATCTGCAGATGAGAGGCAATGTGAACAAGGGTATTCGTGATACGATTGTCAACCAGCCGCATATGTTCCTTGCATACAATAACGGAATTTCTGCAACCGCAGAAACGGTTGAACTGGTAACCCTTAACGGTTCGATGCCAGCAATCAGCAGGATCCGTGATTTTCAGATTGTTAATGGGGGGCAAACAACTGCATCAATCTATCACACCCGGACAAAGGACAGAATAGATGTCTCAGGTGTCTATGTTCAGGTTAAATTGACCGTTCTGAAAAATCCAGACGATATTGATAATATTGTTCCAAAGATCTCTGAGTATGCCAACAGTCAGAACAAAATTAACGCTGCAGATTTTACCTCCAACGATCCCTTCCACGTTACTATCCAGAAGTTATCCCGCCAGATGTGGGCTCCGGCAAAACGGGGGAGTCAGATGGAAACTCACTGGTACTACGAACGCGCCCGTGGACAATACCAGGATGATAAGGCACGGAAAATCACCCCGAAACAGAGGAGGGTTTTCGGAGAGCAGAACCCGACCGGACAGCGTTTCACCAAGACGGATCTTGCAAAATTTGAACAGTCCTGGGATCAGGTGCCTCATATTGTCAGCCTCGGTGCGGAGAAGAATTACCGCGACTTTATTATTCGGTACAGGGAACAGGGCGAATTTGTTCCGGACGCCCCGTACTTCCGCCTCCTGATTGCAAAGGCAATTCTTTTCAGACGCGCGGACAGGATCGTCCAGAGTCTGAAGTATGGTGGTTATAAGGCAAATATCGTCACGTACACGGTTGCACTTCTGTCGAGGGTTACAGATCAGCACATTGACCTCGAACGGATATGGAAGGAACAGGGACTCTCACCTGTTCTTGAGGATGCTATAATTGATCTATCTCGAATAGTGCAGGCCCATATAACAAATCCTCCGGGAGGGAGGAACATTACCGAGTGGTGCAAAAAAGAGGAGTGCTGGACGTCGTTGCTGAAGATGGCTATCCCTCTCCCTGAAGCATTAAAAGCTGAACTGGTTGATGATGACACGGCACTGGCACGTGACGTCAGAATTCGCCAGAAATCTGAAAGAGAACTTGCTTCTGATGATGAGCAGGTAGATGAGGGTTTCCATGCAGATTCCGGTGGATCCGTAGATTATGAACGTATGATTAACTCTTTAAACCCACCGAAGTGGCTGAAAATCGTCCGGGATGCAGAAAAAGCAGAGATATTTTCTGATGATCAGATTGCACTTCTAAGGCATATGCAGAAGATGTCTGGCAGGAAGATGAAGCCAAAAAAGGATCAGGTTATACAGGTCAGGGAAATACTGCAGGGACTGGAGAAAAGTGTCCAGACGGATGCAGGGGATTAAAAGATAAGGGGAGATTGAATCCCCAATTTTTTGTGGAGATACAGACAAGAGCGCGGCTAGAAACAGCCGTTGATCCTCAAGGCGCAACTATTCTGCTGATATTATTTACTTTATCCGAAAATTATATGGTGGCAGTTCCATTATATTTGCTCGAGTTTTGACCATTATACGATGGTAAGATGCGAGTAAGGACATAATTTATCATTTCAGTTATAGCGAAGCCAATGATAATCATGCCATATGCAGTCATCATCTCCACAGTTAGTGCGCCATCCAGAGCCGTAAAAATTCCAAAAACAAACGTAATTCCTACAGTGCCGTCAAGAAGGATTTTACTAGCTGAATTCTCTGAAGGAGTCTTCAACATCAGTTTGAGTAAGTCTCCAAGAATTCTCAGTGGTTCTATGTTCTTAATTAAGTCAAGAACTTTTGCACCCGCTGCACGCACTGCTGTCATCCATCTTTCACAAGTGGATCGTATTTGATCTGTAAAACCCATCGACCCTCCCTTCCCTTCAGACCGACGAAATCGATCTGTCTATTATCGATATGAGGCCACTTTCGGACAATAATGCCCAAATTCTTCACCTCTAAGCTCTATGAGCGCCGCATCTGTGAGCCCAAAGAGGAATCTGTCATCATCCATTTAGAATAAAAATGTTTGTATGTGTCTTCCTGAAGAATCGTGAATCAAGAAGCAGCGTGGGAGAAGCGTCGAGGCAGTGGATCTTGTCGGTAAAAGAGGGGGCGCTTGGAAGGGTCAGGGGGCTGCCCACCAATCTTGCCTGTGCAGAGATTCGGTGTGACTTGCATCTGAGCACCCCATAAAAGCGACCGTGATCTTCAGCTTATTGCAGCCTTCTCCCGTACCGCCGGCCTGTACCCACCACCTCCTCCACCCCCTCCCTCGGCATCACCACGCGGGACCGCCCCCGGCCGTGCCACACCGTCAGGTCCACCAGTCTCAGGTACTCCAGCTTCCGCAGCCGCTCGTAAAACGCCGTGTAACCCACCCGCTCCCCCTCGCAGACCCGGCCGTACACCATCCCCGAGGTCGCCGGCCCCTCCCGGTCGGCCGCCACCACGGCGTCGAGCACGATTTTCTCTCCCTGCGAGAGGGAGCGGATATTCATCGCCACCTGCAGGTGCCTGGAGACCGCGTACGCCGCCAGCACGTCCGCACCGGTCACCTCCTTTCTCGCCTCCCGCTCGGCCTCCAGCGCCGCCCGCCTGATCATGTCCAGCCCCACGCGGAGGTCCCCGCAGGCGTGCGCCCGCTCCGCGAGCAGGTCGAGCACCGCGGGCGAGATCACGCCCGGGTACAGCCCGGCCCTGACGCGGTCCGAAAGAATCCCCCGCACCTCCGCTGCCGTATAGGGCGGGAAGTACACCTCCGACGCCCGCAGCACCGAGAGCGTCGCCGGGTCGAGGGCGAGCGAGAGGTCGAGGTCGGGGTCCGAGACCGTCAGCAAAACGCCGGTCCGCGTCCCCGGCCACGCCTCGTGCATCCGCAGGATCCCGGCGAGCACCCGGTTCAGCACCCCGTCGGGGAGGAGATACCCGGCATCGTCCAGGCAGACGACCAGCACCGCCCGCCGCTCGGAAAGCTGCCGTGCAATCCCGGCCAGGATCCGCCGGTTCGCGATCCCTGAGTCGGGCGGCGGGTGGCCGAAGAGGGCGAGATAGACCTGGCTGTAGACCGCGTAGGCCGTCCGGTCGGTCTGGCAGGAGACGAGCACCGGCGCCACCCGCCCGCTCGTCTCCCCGATCTCGGCGAAGAGCCGGCGGACCGCCGTCGTCTTCCCGGTCCCGGGCAGGCCGCGGAGCACGGTGTTTAAGGGCGTGGCGCCGTCGAGCGCCGGCCGCAGGGCGAAGGCGAGGTCCTCGACTTGGGCGTCGCGGTAGTTGAAGGTCTCCGGGAGGTGCTCGATCTCGAAGAGGTCGCGGTCCCGAAAGAGCGTCTGGTTGCCCATGAGGGGGGAATGCGTCATGGAGGAGGAGTGGCGCAGGGGGTATATACGTCCGGGGCGCGTGCGGCGTGAAAGTCGAAGGTCTACGCCGGCGTCTCCGGGGCGCCGTGCGTGGAAGCACCGTGTTAATGACGCAATATTAACTTCGGAGAATAATAGCGGCACCCTTATATCGGATACTATTATACTCCTCCCCACACGCGGGAAAAGACTTATTGGGGCCATGAAACTGCTGATCGTGGCCCATAATAAGTTGAAAACGTATTTGTTTCTCTAAAACCCGGAGAATTTTCCCGGAACTCTGCTCGAAGGAACCATCATGATATCGAAGAAAAAAGCGGCGGGCGTTCTCCTGCTCATCGTGCTCTGCGTGCTGGCGGCGCCCGGGGCGGCAAGGACGATCGCGAACGGCGGCGTGGCGTTCGACTGCGAGACCGACCTGAACATCTCGGCGGTCGCCGAAGACGGCGACGAACTGGTGTACTTCCTCTACGACGATCCGGAAATGGCCGAACTCCTCTCGATCCCGGTCGACGACGCCTCGGCCCTGAACCTGAGCGCCTTCCGTGACAGCCTGAAAATGCCCCACGGTGCGTATTATGTCAGGCACGACGGTGTCATCCAGGAGACGAATAAGATCAACATCCTGAACCCGGAGGTATCCCTCAACGTATGCCTCGACACCGGCACTCTTATCTCTGTCTCGGAGAGGACGGTGAAAAACACCACTCCCATCGCCTTCTGCTTCGGTGCCCTCCAGGTCGGCACCTTCCTCCCGACCGCCACAGTGCGGGTCGAGATCACAACGCCCGACGGCGGGATCGTCACCGGCATCCCGGACGCAAACGGCACCGTCCGTGATCTGACGAACATCACCCTCAGCGCCCCCTCGGTCTACCTCAGGAACATCGACATCAACCGGCTCGAATCGGGCGCCTATACCGCCCGGGCAGTCTGGGAGAGCCCGCAGGACTTTGCAGACTATGCCGCGGACTCCAGCTGCGTGAACTTCACCGTCACAGACAGCACGATCAGCATCGCCACCAGCAAGGAGAGCCTCATCAGGAATAATCCCTTCCTCCTGACCGTCAACGGCAACCCGAAGGCCGAATACTATCTTTACGTGAGGGACGCCGCCGTTGCACCGGACAGATATCCGTACATCAGGGCCGGCCAGCCCTCCGTGACGATTGCCGACGACGCCTTTGCGGGTGCGGCCGATCCCGACGCCGACGCCCTCGCCAACAGTGAGCGTGCCGCCGCAGATGGGGCGTATGCTCCCGGTACCGCGGCCGTCGTCGCCACCGACTCCAATGGCATCTGCTCCGTATTTTTCTGCACCACCACCAACACCACCCCCTTGACCTACGTCGTCACGGCCCTCGACCCCGCCGACGCCTCGAAACGCGGCGACGTCAGGGTCAGAGTGAATGCGGGCGAGGTCACCATCACCGCCGAGGGTGCGGGCATCTACTATCTCGGCGATACGGTCAAACTCTCCGGCACCAACACCGACAACAAATACACCTACCTCTTCATCACCGGCAAAAACCTCGGCGACGGTGCGGGCGTGGCGCTGGACAACCTTTCGGCCTGCGCCTCGGCCGGCAACTATGTGCGCTGTCCGGTCACAAACAAAAATGTGGAGTACAATATCTGGGCGTACAACTGGGACACCACCGCGCCGGCACGGTCGGGCCAGATCCTGGCCCCGGCCACCTACACCGTCTACGCCTGCGGCAACAACGTCGACAGCCAGGGCAACAACATCGACAAATACCACCTCTCGGGCGTGCAGTATCAGACCTTCTCGATTCTGCTCAGGGTGCCCACCGTCAATATGCAGTCGAGCGGTGCAGTGGCCGCCAGAGGCGATCCGTTCACGATCGCCGGTTATGTGAACGGCAAGCCCGAACGGGTGAAACTCTGGGTCTTCGGCGAGAACTACCGCGTGTTCGGGGCGAACGTCACCGTCGAGAGTTCCGGCGACTTTGCGTACACGCTCGACGGGGAAGAGACAGAGAACCTCTCTGCGGGCCGGTACGACGTCGTCGTCCAGCACCCTGCAGTCGACGGCACCTTCAATGTCTACCCGTTCATGCCTGAGAACGCGACCGATTTCAGGATCGCCAATACCTGGTCGTCGGACGTCGCCGACCTCGGTCCCCTCACCTCCTCCGATGCGGCGGCCGCTCTCGTCGAGATGATCGAGGCGCCGGAGTCCGACGACGTCTGCTGCAGAGATTCCTTCAGCGTCGATGATGCCTGGATCGCGATCGATCCGATCGAGAACCGGACCGTCGGGCGCTGGGTCGAGATCACCGGGACGACCAATGTTGCCGCCGGTTCGACGTTGAACGTCGAAGTGTTCTCGAACGCCAGTGTGTCCTGCACCTCCGGGCAGGTTCAGGTGATCAGAGACACGGGATGCAATAGGTTGGCGTTCACGGTCGATTCCTCTGGGTTCGAACCCGGTCCGTACGTCGTTACGGTCGAATCCGCCGCCTTCGGCATACGTAAGAACGGTTCTTTCAATCTCGTTGAGAAAAAAATCGTGTCCGAAGGCGTTCTCTCCCTCTCTCCAGGCTGGAACTTCGTCTCCACGCCGAAGGCCCTCGCCGCCGGCAACGACACGGCAGCGATCTTCGCCGGGGTGGACTCGGCCGGCCACTCGGCCCTCCGTTATGACGCTCCTGCCCGGACCTGGGTCATTCTGAAGGCCGACGATCAGATCAGCCCGCTGGAGGGCTACTGGATCTATGCGGCAGAGAAGACGGACGTCCACCTCACGTATGCCAACGCATCGCCGCAGGCCACGCCGGGGCGAGCCCTCATAACAGGGTGGAACGCGATCGGCTTTTCCGACACCGAGCCGGTTGCCGCCCGTGAAGCCCTCTTCTCCCTCGGCGATGCCTGGTGGAAACTGACGGGCTTCAACGCCACGACCCGGGCCTACGAACTTCCGATCATTCAGGGCTCAAGCGGAAGTTACAGCGATGCGAGACTGATGATGCCGATGAAAGGTTACTGGCTGTATATGACAGAGAACGGCACCCTCGCTGCCGTGGGGGTGTGAAGAGGATGACCGTGATAAAAGCAACCCTCATCTTCTTCCTCCTGATGGTCTTCGCTCTCCCGGCCTCAGCCGTTCCCATCTACCCGGCACCCACCATCCCTTCTCTGCCGCATGAATTCTACGGGACGGTGACCTGCAACGGCACCCCGGCCCCGGCGGGAACGGTCGTCGCCGCCGTGTACGAAGGTTCAGTCTGCGGGAGGTTCGTCCTGGACGAGGCGGGCGTGATAGGAGGCACCGGCCTTTTCGACGAGCGGCTGGTGGTCTGCGATGGGTCTGTGTGGGGACTGCCACTCACCTTCATGGTGAACGGGAAGAAGGCTGCCGAGACGGCATATTTCTCGCCGGGTGCCGTCACCTGCCTGAACCTCACCGCCCCGGCGAGCGCCCTCGATCTCCTCGTGGCGCAGGCGGCCTTCTCGGCCTCGCCCACGCTGGGCGTTGCACCCCTCACCGTTAAGTTCTCCGACCTCTCGGCGAACGCCTCGTCATGGGCGTGGGACTTTGGCGACGGGACGACCTCGAAGAGACAGTATCCGATCCACTCCTATATGGAGGACGGCAACTACACCGTCGTCCTCTCTGTGAACGGCGGGGCGGGCGTCGCCAACGCCACGATCACCGTGCTGCCCGTCCTCTTCGGCGACGCCAACGACAACGGCGTGATCGACCAGGCCGACACCCTCCGGGTGCTCAAGCAGGTCGTCGGCATGGCGGCGAAACCGGCGAGCGGGACCGACCGGTTCAGGAAGACCGACGTGCACAGAAACGGCGAGATCGACATCGGCGACGCCCTCTTCATCGCCCAGTACAACGTCGGCCTGCGGGGGCCGTGGTTCGGGACATAATCACCTGCAACACCGGGGCCACCACCCCGGCGTTTATACCCCGCCGGAGTTCGGGCACGCGATTGATGACCGCCCACCGCTCGGCCAGCTGCCGTGCGCACCCGGCCGGGAGCCGCCGGTTCGAGATCCCGGAGTCGCTTGTCTCCCCGATCTCGGCGAAGAGCCGGCGGACCGCCGTCGTCTTCCCGGTCCCGGGCAGGCCGCGGAGCACGGTGTTCAAGGGCGTGGCGCCGTCGAGCGCCGGCCGCAGGGCGAAGGCGAGGTCCTCGACCTGGGCGTCGCGGTAGGTGAAGGTCTCCGGGAGGTGATCGATCTCGAAGAGGTCGCGGTCCCGGAAAAGCGTCTGGTTGCCCATGAGGGGGGGTCATACGGGATCCATACTGCCCGAAATATAAAACGGCGAGGCGCGTGCGGGGTGGAAGTGAAGATGAAGTGGGTCGATCGTGTGCTCATCCCCCGTCGGTACTGTCACTGGCAAAAAATCTCGTTTTTTTGGAACAATGAACCTATAAAATTGCCATATTTGAGAAAATATGTTCCAAAAGACGTACATAAATAAAAATCTATATATTACAAAACAGTAATG
>Ga0209269_1000697_pt1 | contig 26384 bp, 35 predicted proteins | sample MTBAKMMethaMetaG_FD_187455 | JGI IMG/M metagenome (GOLD analysis project Ga0209269, IMG submission 187455) | Enrichment culture microbial communities from Arthur Kill intertidal strait, New Jersey, USA, that are MTBE-degrading - MTBE-AKM (Arthur... | ecosystem: Environmental > Aquatic > Marine >... | reverse complement strand
CGGCCCGACCTATCGGTCACCATCCCACAAATATAAAGCCGAGCTGAAGCACGTCTGCAAGAATAACGAGGACCTGACCGGCCGGATCATCGATATCGAACACGACCCGGCCCGTCACGCGCCGATCGCGCGCGTCGAGTTTGCCGGCGGCAGGAAGGAGTACGTCCTGGTGACCGAGGGCATGGGCGTCGGCGACGAGGTCGCCTGGGGCGCAGCCGCAAAGGTCCAGAACGGCAACACCCTGCTCCTGCGCGACGCCCCGATCGGGGCATATGTCTGCAACATCGAGTCACGGCCGAACGACGGCGGCAAATTCGTTCGCGCCAGCGGTGTTCAGGCAATGATCGTCGGCAAAAACGCCGGCAAGGTAGCGATCCAGATGCCCAGCGGCAAGCAGAAGTGGTTCAATGAGATGTGCCTGGCCACGATCGGCATCGTTGCCGGCGGCGGACGCGGCGAGAAGCCGTTCGTCAAGGCCGGTAACAAATACCATAAGATGAAGTCGCAGGCCCAGAAGTGGCCCAGATCGTCTGGTTTGAAGATGAACGTCATCGACCACCCGTTCGGTGGCGGTGGCCACCAGCACTGTGGAAGGCCCAAGACGGTCGCCCGCGGTACATCGCCGGGCAGGAAGGTAGGGTCCATCGCTGCCCGCAGGACTGGCAGAACAAAGAAGTGAGGGGATTGAATGGCAAAGAAAACGCAGAAGCGGTTACCAAGGCGGCGTGAGGAGTTCACCTACCGTGGTTACAAGATCGAGGATCTCCAGCAGATGGGAACGAGCGAGCTCGTTTCCCTGATGCCGGCACGGGCCCGCCGCAAGCTCACCCGCGGGCTTTCGAGAGATCATGAGAACTTCCTTGCGAAGGTGCGCACCGGCGACGATGCCGTCCGGACCCACCTGCGCGACATGATCATCCTGCCCGAGATGATCGGCAAGACGGTCGAGATCCACAACGGCAAGGAATTCATCGCCGTGGAACTCCAGCCCGAAGCGGTCTTCCACTACCTGGGCGAGTTCGCCCTGACCAGAAGGAGAGTCTCCCATGGAACGGCCGGTATCGGTGCGACCAGATCCTCCAAGTATGTACCCCTGAAGTGATGGCAATGGCAAGGATCGGATATTCACTGCAGATCGAGGGGGAGAACCTCGCTCGCGCCAAGGCGAACGAGCTCCCGGTTTCCCCCAAACACTCCATTGAGATTGCCCGCTTTATCAGGGGCATGAAGGCCGACGTCGCCCTCGCATATCTCGAGGCCGTCGTCGCGAAGAAGAAGGCAATCCCGTTCAAGCGCTTCAACATGGATGTGGCCCATAAGAGAGGGCTCGTTGGCTGGGACGCCGGCAGATACCCTGTAAAGGCCTCAGGCGAGTTCATCACCCTGATCAACCAGGCGAAGAAGAACGCCGATTACAGCGGGCTTGACGTCGAGAAACTCGTCATCATCCATGCCGCCGCCAACCGCGGCCGTGCCGGGCGCGGCGTCTTCCCGCGTGCGATGGGACGGGCCACGCCGAAACGGCGCGAGACCGTGAACCTCGAACTGATCCTCCGTGAGGTGGAGTAAGATGGCAATTGAACGCAAATTCGTCAGTGAAGGCGTCACCAGGGTCCGGGTCGAGAACTTCCTCTCCCACGAACTCAAGCGCGCCGGCTACGGCGGCATGGACATCGTCCGCACGCCGATGGGTACGCAGGTGACGATCTTCGCCGAGAAGCCCGGTATTGTCATCGGGAAAGGCGGCAAGCTCGTCAGGCAGCTCACCCAGGATCTCGCGACCAACTTCAACCTCGAGTCTCCTCAGGTCGAAGTTCAGCAGGTCGCAAACCCGAGTATGAACGCCCAGATCATGGCCGAACGCCTTGCCACCGCTCTCGAGCGGGGCTGGTACTTCCGGAAGGCCGGTCAGAGCACGATGCGGCGCGTCATGGAATCGGGCGCACTCGGTTGCGAGATTGTGCTTTCAGGCAAACTGACCGGGGCCAGGTCCCGCGTCCAGAAGTTCCTTGAGGGCTATGTCAAGCACTGCGGCGAGCCGAGCATCACGATAGTCGAGAAGGGCTATGCCATCGCCATCAAGAAACTCGGTATCATCGGTGTCCAGGTCAAGATCATACCGGGCGATGCAAAACTCCCAGACCGCTTCGAGGTTCTTCCGCCCAAGCCGTATTCGGTGGAAACGGTTGAAGAGTCCGCCGATATCGGTGACGATGTCGATGCAGAACTCGAAGAGTTTGAGGAAAAGGTCCCTGAAACCCTGATCGAGGGGGAGCAGTAAATGGCGATCTTCAGAGCGCACGAAGTCCGCCAGCTCAGCGATGCTGAGATCGGCGAACAGCTCGACAAGCTGAAGCTCGAACTGATGCAGGCCCGCGGTAAGGTCAGCGCCGGCGGCGCCCCGGAAAACCCGGGGCACATCCGCGTGGTGCGCAGGACGATCGCCCGCATCATCACCGAGCAGAACGCACGGAGGGCCGAACAGGCTTGATCGCCCCGCAGACCCTCCTCAGGCACGAACTCATCGGGCTTGCGGTCTCTTTGGTGAAGGCCAGGAATCCGACGCATGTCGGCATTTCGGGCCGGATTGTAGATGAGACTCGCAATATGCTGGTGATTCTCGCCCGCAACGGGGAAAAACAGGTGGAGAAGAAAGGCAGCGTCTTTCTCTTCACTCTCCCCGACGGGACACGCGCCGAAGTGGATGGGTCTGCCCTTGTGGCACAGCCTGAAAAACGGATCAGCATGCGCAAAACGAGATAGAGGATAGATAATGGCGAGAAACATTGGGTTAAACGTCCCGCTTCCCGAGAGGGAGTGCAGTGACGTGAATTGTCCGTTTCACGGCACCCTGCCGGTGCACGGCCAGGTGATCACCGGCAAGGTCGTGAGCAACCGTATGAATGGGACGGTCGTTGTCGGACGGGAGTACCTCCACTTTGTGCAGAAGTACAACCGTTACGAGAAACGTTCCTCGAAATATCATGCTCACCTGCCCGGATGCATCGACGTTCAGATCGGCGACACCGTAAAGATCGCCGAGTGCCGCCCCCTCTCCAAGACAACGAACTTCGTTGTTGTCGAGGTGGTGTGAGATGAAGGCAAAACTTTCCCGGATTCCGAGAGCAGTCCAGACCGGGACGCGGCTTATCTGCGCCGACAACACCGGTGCCAGGGTCGTCGAAATCGTTTCGGTCGACGGCTACCACGGTGTCAGGAGAAGACAGCCGAAGCTCGGTATCGGTGATGTGGCAACCGTTTCAGTCAAGAAGGGCACGCCCGACATGCGGCGCAAACTCCTCAAGGCGGTTGTCATCAGACAGAGAAAAGAGATGCGCCGGCCAAGCGGTCTGCGTGTCGGCTTCGACGACAACGCTGTCGTGATCATCGACGAACGCGGCGAGCCCAAGGGCACCGAGATCAAGGGTCCGGTCGCCCGTGAGGTAGCCGAGCGTTTCCCGAAGATCGGCTCGACCGCCACGATCATCGTGTGAGGTGTGGTGTATGGTACGAATTGCAAGCAAGCAGCCAAGAAAACAGCGCAAGGCGCGCTACAATGCACCAATGCACCAGCGGAGCCGGTTCCTGTCCGCGCCCCTTGCCGTGGCGCTGAGAGGAGAATACAAGACCCGCAGCATCCGTGTCGTCACCGGTGATACGGTGAAGGTGCTCCGCGGCGACCACGCCGGGACCGAAGGCATCGTCGACGGTGTCAACACCAGAACCGGCACTCTGCTGGTCCACGGTGTCTCCGTCACCAAGACCGACGGCACCGAGGTGCCCAGACCGGTGAACGCCTCCAATGTCATGGTCATCAAATTGAATGTCAAAGACCCCCGCCGGGTGGCGAAGCTGGAGGAGAGGAAGTAAATGTCATATCATCTGAAGAGGCTGACGGCTCCGGTCTCCTGGCAGATTGCCAAGAAAGAGGAGAAATTCGTCACAAAGACCAGCCCGGGTCCGCACAACGGCGCCGCAATGCCGGTCGCCGTATGGCTCCGCGACAAGATGGGCCTTGCCGGAAACATGAAGGAGGTCAAGCGCATCCTCAACCAGCGGCAGGTCATTGTGAACGGCAGGCCGGTCACCGACCCGAAGATCGGTCTCGGGATCTTCGATATCATCTCGATCCCGAAGATCGGCAAGCATTACCGGGTCCTGACGGACAAGAAAGGCCGCATGGTCACGATCGAGATCGATGCCGAGGCTGCAAAGACCCGTCTCTGCAAGATCAGGAACAAGCGGTCTGTCCGCGGCGGCAAGGTCCAGTTGAACCTTCTGTACGGTGCGAACCTCCTTGCAGACAACACCTACTGCCCGAAGGACTCCGTTGTGGTCACCCTTGAGGGTGAAGACCGCTTTAAGATCGTGGATCACTTCCCGTTCGCGGTCGGAAACATGGCGATGGTCATCGGCGGAAAGCATGCCGGCAAGGTCGGCAGGATCAGCGAGATCCGTGTCGCCGCCGGCAGCACCCCGAACCGCGTGATCCTTGAGGACGCGAACAAGGAAACCTTCGAGACGGTCGAGGACTATGTCTTCATGATCGGAAGAGAGACGCCAGCAGTCGCTGAATGGGGGATTGAGGGCTGATGACGAATCCGATGCAGGCAATCCACATCGACAAGGCCGTCGTCCACATGGGCGTCGGCGAAAGCGGTGACCGGCTCGTCAAGGGCGAAGATATCATCAGAGCGATCACCGGTGGAAACCCGATCCGCTCGATTGCAAAGAAGACCCAGCCCGCTTTCGGAATCAGGAAGGGCGCACCCATCGGTGCGCGGGTAACGCTGCGGGGCGCAAAGGCTGAGGCGTTTGTTCAGACCGCCTTCGATATCATCGGGCGCAAGATCAGCGCGTCGGCCTTCGACCGCGAGGGAAACTTCTCTTTCGGCATCGAGGAGCACACCGACTTTCCGGGTCAGAGTTACGACCCGCAGATCGGCATCTACGGGATGGACGTCAACGTCGTCCTTGAGAAGAACGGTGTGCGCATCGCCCGCAGGAGAGTCGGGCCGCGCAAACTCCCGGCAAAGCAGCGCGTCTCCGCCGAAGAAGCGATTGCCTTTCTGACCGAGAAATATGGGATGGAGGTGCAGTGATGGCAGATGAGGTACAGAAAAAGAAATTCGGACGCGGCGCGAATGAGTGCCGGATATGTGGCCGGAAGCAGGGCCTTGTCCGCAGGTACAACATCATGTTCTGCCGGCAGTGTTTCCGTGAGTGGGCTCCCAAGATGGGCTTTAAGAAGATGAACTGAGGTGGATAAATGGCACGACTTAATACAATTGCAGATGCGATGAGCGCCATCAAGAACGCCAGCGACGGCGGGAAGCCCTCAGTTATCATCGAGCCAGCGAGCAAACTCCTCGGTTCCATGCTCGGGATCATGCAGGAGAGCGGTTATATCGGTGAGTTCGAGTACGTCGAGGACGGCCGCGGTGGCCAGTTCAAGGTCGAACTGGTCGGCAGGATCAACCGGTGCGGTGCGATCACCCCCCGTTTCTCTGCGACGGCCAGCGAGATGGAAGGATGGGAAAGCAGGTACCTCCCGGCAAAGGGGTTCGGTCTCCTGATCCTCTCGACCTCGCAGGGTGTCATGTCCCACGAAAAGGCACGCCGTGCCGCAATTGGCGGCGAACTCCTGGGGTTCGTCTACTGAGGTGAGAGAGCAATGGTAGTTGAAAGAAGAGTTACCATCCCTGCCGGGATTACGGCAGACCTCACGGACTTCACCATGGCGGTGAAGGGTCCGAAGGGCGAACTCACGCGGGACGTGCGCTACCCTGGCGTCAACCTCGCCATCACCGACGGCGAAGTCGTCATCACCACCGCGTCGGGCAGAAAGCGAGTCATCGCCATGGTCGGCACCTATGCCGCGCATGTCCAGAACATGTTCGAAGGTGTCGCAAAGGGCTATGAGTACAGGATGAAAGTGGTCTACTCCCACTTCCCGATCCAGCTCAAGCTCAAGGGCGAGATCCTTGAGATCAACAACTTCCTCGGCGAGAAGCAGGCAAGATACGCCAAGATCCTGCCGGGCGTCAAGGTCACGATCGGCAACGACGAAGTGACCCTCACCGGTATTGACAAGGATCTCGTCGGATCGACCTCCGCGAAGATTGAGCGGGCGACAAAGGTTCGCAAGCGCGACACGCGGGTCTTCCAGGACGGAATATACATCGTAGAAAAGGCGTGATGCAGATGGCAGACAATAAGATTCGGTTAATCCGCGTCCGGTCGGCAAAGACCGGGTGCAAATTCCAGCGCCAGTGCCTCCACGCAAAGAAGAAGCTGGAAGACACCTGGAGGAGACCCCGCGGTCTTACCAGCAAGCAGCGGAGGCAGTACAAGGCCAAGGGTGCTCACCCGCAGGCCGGTTACAATGCTCCGGCTGCGGTGCGCGGCATGCACCCGTCCGGCTACTTCGAGGTGCTCGCATACAACCCCTCTGACCTTGAGGGCCTCAATGCAGCCATCCAGGCAGTCAGGATCGCCGGCGGTGTTGGCAGAAAGAAGCGCATCGAGATCCAGCAGAAGGCGCTTGAGGCAGGCCTCAAGGTGCTGAACGCAAAGGACCTCTCGCCGGCAGCGGCGGTTGAAGAGGAGGCTGAGGCTGATGAGTGATCTTTCGACGCAGAAGCGTATCGCGGCGGCCGTTCTGAAGTGCGGTGTCAACCGCGTCTGGCTCAACCCCGAGCGCCTTTCTGATATTGAAGCGGCGATCTCCAGGAGCGAGATCCGCGAACTTGTCGCCGAAGGCGTTATCAAGGCAGAAACGGTGAAAGGAAACAGCCGCGGTCGCGCCCGTATCAGGGAAGCGAAGCGGTCATACGGCCATAAGAAGGGTTACGGCCGCAGGAAAGGTAGTGCAGGTGCCCGCACCCCCTCGAAGAGGCATTGGATCATGAAGATCCGGGCGATCCGGTCGTCGCTGCGCGAGATGCGCGAGGACGGCACGGTTGACCGCCGCACCTACCGGACACTCTATCGGAGAGCCGCAGGTGGACAGTTCAGGAGCAGGGCGCACATGAAAAGCCATGTGGATATGATGAAAGGGAGGACAGAGTAATATGGCAACTGGAGCACGGTATTTTGTTCCCTTCCGCAGGAGGAAGGAGGGCAGGACCGACTACCATGTGCGTACGAAACTCCTGCTCTCAGGGATCCCGAGGATGGTCGTTCGCAGGACCAACCGCCAGATCATTTGCCAGCTTGTGGTGCCGGGCGATCAGGGCGACCGGACTCTGGTCTCTGCATATTCTGCGGAACTGAAGAGTTTCGGGTACGATGGTTCGTTCTCGGGCACCCCGGCGGCATACCTGACCGGGATGCTCTTCGCGACCAAGGCGCTTGCAGCCGGCTATGACGAGGCAATCCTCGACATCGGGCTTGCACGGTCACAGAAGGGTGCCCGCGTCTTTGCCGCACTGAAGGGTGCGGTCGAGGCCGGACTTGAGATCCCGCACGGCGAATCGGTTCTCCCTGACGATGAGAGGACCAGTGGGGCGGTTATTGCAGAGTTCGCTCCTGAAAGGGCCGGAAACCTGGTAGAGAACGTTGAAGAAGTGGCAAAGGCCATCATGAAGGAGCAGGAGTGACATGGCATACGAACAGCAGCCCTGGATTCCACTGACCGGCCTCGGCCAGGCAGTCGCAGCCGGCGAGATCAAGAGCATCGACGAGGTGCTTGAGAGCGGAAAGCCGATCCGGGAGCCCCAGATCGTCGATGCGTTCCTTCCCGACCTCGAGGACGAGGTCATCGATATTTCCATGGTCCAGAGAATGACCGACTCAGGTCGGCGTGTTAAGTTCAGGGCCGTGGTCATCGTCGGAAACCACAATGGGTACATCGGTTTCGGGCAGGGCAAGGACGCACAGGTAGGAAACGCAATCCGAAAGGCAATTGATGATGCAAAGACCAATGTCATCAAGGTACGCCGTGGATGCGGAAGCTGGGAATGCGGGTGCGAGACCAAGCACTCGATCCCGATGCAGGTTAAGGGCAAGGCCGGGTCTGTCCGTGTCACCCTGATGCCGGCACCGCAGGGCATCGGTCTCGTCACCGGTGAGGTCGGCAAGAAGGTGCTCGACCTTGCCGGCGTCAAGGATGCCTGGGCGTTCTCGAGTGGGAACACCAGGACGACGATCAACTATGCCAAGGCTACCTTCTATGCGCTGAAGGCGACGAACATGATCCGGACCGGGGGAGCAAAGTAAATGTTTGCAGTAGTGCAGGTTCGCGGTGTCGTCAATACCCGCACCGACATCAAAGACACGCTGAAGATGCTCCGCCTCCACCATATCAACCACTGTGTGATGGTTCCGGACACCCCGGCATACCTCGGTATGATCCGGAAGGTCAAGGACTATGTCGCCTATGGTGAGGTGGACGAGAAAGCCGTGGCAACGGTCCTCTCGACCCGCGGTCGTCTGACCGGAAATCTGAAGCTCACTGACGAGTACATCCGCGAACACTCCTCGTTCTCAGGTATCGAGGAGTTTGCGGGAGCACTCTGCCGCGGCGAGGCAATGATGCAGGACATTCCTGATCTGAAGCCGGTTCTCCGTCTTCACCCGCCGAGAAAGGGTTTCCGGACGATCAAGCGTACCTTCCAGCAGGGCGGGGCGCTTGGAAATTACGGTGAGGAGATCAATGACCTCCTCATCAGGATGAGGTGAATGGAATGCCCACGAATACACGCTCAAAATACCGCGGAACACGGACCTGCGGCGGCGGCACGCATAAGAACCGCCGCGGTGCCGGTAACCGGGGTGGGAGAGGCCGGGCAGGACACCGTGACCACCGGTGGAGCAAATTCCTCCTTGCAGGAGCGGTTCACAACGGTAAGAACGGTTTCGTCAACCCCACTCAGGAGAAGGTTTCGGTACTTGACGTCGGTGAAATCGACCAGATCGCCGAGTTCCTTGTCCAGGCCGGATTTGCCGAGAACCAGGAAGGCGTCATCGCCATCGATCTCGCCGACCTGGGCATCGAGAAGGTGCTCGGCAGCGGAAAGGTCACCCATGCCCTGAGGCTGACCGCAGTATCGTATTCAGCGCAGGCGAAAGACAAAATTGAGGCGGCAGGCGGTCAGGCATTGACCGTCTGATCGTCTCATTTTTTTAGGTGGAACCATGGGGAATCTGCTGGATAGAATGGAGCCTTTGCTTGCGGCGATGCCTGCGGTGAAGTCTCCGGAGGGTCATGTCCACTTCAAGAATAAGCTGATGTGGACCGCTGCGATCTTATTGCTGTACTTTTTCCTGACAAACATACCTGTCTTCGGCCTTGATACCAGTTCGCAGGACGTATTCCTGTACTACCGTGCACTTCTTGCCGGTGCGAACGGATCTATTGTCCACCTTGGTATCGGACCGATCGTCACGGCGTCCATTGTTTTGCAGCTCCTGAAAGGCGCTGATCTGATCCAGATCGACACCAGCGACACCCGCGGCCAGGTTCTGTACATGGGGCTCCAGAAGCTTCTCATCTTCGTCATGATCGTCCTCGAAGCGGCGCCAAACCTTTTCGGCGGATTCCTGGTCCCTGATGCTGCGATAGCCTCCGCGTTCTTCGGAGGGAATACCTTTGCACTTTCAATCCTGATCTTCCTGCAGATCTGTCTCGGCGGCGTTCTGATCTTCCTCATGGATGAGGTGGTCACCAAGTGGGGTGTCGGCTCAGGCGTCGGCCTCTTCATCGTCGCGGGGATATCCCAGAGCCTGATCAACGGTTTCTTCAACTGGACGGCAGTGTCTGATCCCTATCCGGTGGGCTTTTTCCCGAGACTGTTTGCCATCGGCATAGGGGGCGGGAACTATCTCCAGTACTTCGGAACCGATCTGCTCGCCTTTGTGACGACGATCGCAATATTCCTGATCGTCGTGTATGCAGAGTCGACGCGGATCGAGATACCGCTCGCCCATGCCCGCGTCCGCGGTGCACGGGCGCGTTTCCCCGTGAAGCTCATCTATGCAAGCGTCCTGCCGATGATCCTGGTCCGCGTCCTGCAGGCAAATGTCCAGATGATCGGCATGTTCCTCTCGAATGTCGGTATTACGATCTTCGGCAGGTTCGACGGACAGACGCCCGTTGGCGGGCTGATGTGGTATCTTGCCCCGGTGAACGGCCCTTCCGACTGGATGTGGTGGGTTTCCGACCTCGGTCACGCTCCTTGGGAGATCATCCTCCGTCTCGGCATCGATATGGTGTTCATGGTCGTCGGCGGCGCGATCTTTGCGCTCTTCTGGATCAAGACCGCAGGTCTCGACTCGAAGGACGTTGCCCGCCAGATCCAGCTCTCCGGCATGCAGATCCCGGGTTACCGCCGGAACACACAGGTGCTGATCAAGTACCTCGACCGCTATATCCCCCGCGTCACGGTGATCGGTGGTGTCTTTATCGGGCTCCTGAGTGTGTTTGCAAACCTCTTTGGTGTGATAGGTTCAGTTAGTGGTACAGGATTGCTGCTTACGGTCAGTATCACGTACCGCCTCTACGAAGAGGTGGCAAGCGAACAGATCATGGAAATGTATCCGTTCATGCGGCAGTTCTTTGGGAGAGAATGAATGGCAAAGAGAGTGATCATTACCGGAGTCCCCGGCGTCGGGAAGACCACGGTCATTGAAGAATCCTTAAAGCGCCTTGCAGAGGAGAATGTCCCCTACAAGGCGGTCAATTTTGGCACCTGCATGTTCGATACCGCAAAGACCGAAGGCTTTGTCGAGGACCGGGACCAGATGCGGACACTTGACCGTGACGTCCAGAAAAAACTGCAGAAGCTTGCCGCCCAGCGGATCGGGTCGATGGAAGGAAATATCATCATCGATACCCATGCGTCGGTGAAGACGCCGGCAGGCTATCTGCCCGGACTTCCCGAGTGGGTGCTCGCCGAACTCCATCCCGATTCCGTCGTGCTCGTCGAGACCGACGAGGACCAGATCCTGATGCGACGGATGGGTGACGAAAGCCGCCGGCGCGATGCCGAAGGGTGCCGCAGCATTGCCGAGCATCAGGCGTTCAACCGCGCCTTTGCCGCGTCATATGCGATGGTGACCGGGTGCACCGTTCAGATTGTCCGGAATGAGAACTTCCTGCTCGATCACGCGATCGATGCACTGGTTGCCGTGCTGAGGTGACCATGTCGCTCAAAGATCATGGCGGCACGATCGCAATCGTCTTCACCATGCTGATGATGATATCGTACGGCATCCCTTCGATCAGGGAGGGTGTCGGTGGAGCGATGAATCTCATCTTCGGCCCTATGATCGATGAGTGGAAAATCCCGTTTTTTGTGCTGATTATGATCCTGTCGGCGATCACGGGCCTGTACTCTTCGCTGATTCAGAAGTACACCATCGATTATGAGAAGATGCAGCGCGTCCAGGCGAAGATGAAGGAGTTCCAGAAGGAATTCCGTGAGGCGCAGCTCGGCGGCGACGAGAAGAAGATCAAAAAGCTCGAGGCGAAGCGGGATCGGATGATGCAGGACCAGATGGATCTTTCCAAGCAGCAGTTCCAGCCGATGGCCTATATCCTCCTCGTGTCGGTGCCGATCTTCTTCTGGCTTCTCTATCGCCTGCCCACGGTGACCCAGACGATGACCATGCCTTTTGCGGGCATACTCAGTTTCCAGGATGTGATCCTTGGTTTCTTCCCGGTCTGGATCCTGTGGTATATGTGCTGCTCCCTGGCGATCAGTCAGGTGATCCGGAAGTCTCTCAATATCGGGGGACTGTAAGATGCGGATCACCATCAGCGGGCCGCCCGGGAGCGGCACCACGTCGCTTGCCCGGTATCTTGCCGAAAAGCACGGTTACCGGGTGATTTCGGCCGGGGAGATGTTCCGGGCGCTTGCACAGGAGCGCGGCGTGTCGCTTGCCACTTTTGGCGCCCTTGCCGAGTCCGACCCCTCGGTGGACAGGCTCATCGACGCGCGCCAGAAGGAAACTGCCGAGTCTGCGAACGATATCATTGCCGAGGGAAGGCTTTCAGGCTGGATGGTGGATAACGCCGACATGAAGATCTGGCTGAAGGCTTCTCTTGGGTGCCGGATAGGACGCATCTCCTTGCGGGACGGCGAGGGTGAGGCGGCTGCCCGTCTTCATACTGAGGAGAGGCAGGCGTCCGAGCGGACCCGTTACAGGACGTATTACGGGATCGATATCGACGATCTCTTGGTCTATGATCTGGTGCTCAGCTCCGAACGATGGAATGTCGAGGCCCTCGGGGCAATCGTGGACGCGGCGATCGCCGCTTCCTTCCGCTGATCTGATTTTCTTTTTTTTGGCCCGATCGTGCGTGGATGCGTGGGCCTGTTCTGTTGTTTCACGGTAATTCGGTGGTAGCCCGGGGTTGGCGGGCGGTGTCGCCCGTCTTCCGGGTTTCTGAAAAGAGAGTGAGGGGCCTGCTGGCGCAGATTTAATCGAAGCTGGTTTTTGGCAGTTGCGATCCTGTGCCTCCCGTTACCGCACCGTGGGGATGCCGGCGGTGTACCTGATCTGCTCGCGCAGGAGCGGGTGGATTTGCGGAGCCCGGGCAAGATCGCGCAGTGCGATGGCCGCCTCTTCGTTGCCGCTGCGGGCCATTTCGACGAGGACGTCCACGGCGTCACGCTGAATTTCGTTTATCATCGGTTCGTTGCAGTCTTTTACTGAGAGGTAGAGGTGGAGTACTGTTTCGTCCTTGAAATAATGCATTCGTTCACCCATTAATATTAACTATTTTTAAAAATTAAATCATTTTTGTTAATTTAATCTCTTTGATGTGGGTGCCTGAGCGCGGGATACGATGGCGAAAAAATAGAGTTGGAAGAAGTGATGAACTGTTCTCCCGCCTGCCGGGAGCGCCGCCCCCCCTCAGCAGGCTCGGCGGGCTTCAGCGTTGTTCTCTGTCTGTACTTCCCCCTGCATCGCCCTGTTCGTCACCCGAAGAGGCGACGATCGCGCAGACTCTGCCAACCTGCCCGTCGGTGAGCCTGACCTTGATCCCGTGCGGGTGGTGGGGAGAATTCGTAAGGATCGCGGCGACAACGCCACGCGTCCTCTTTCCTGTCCTCTGATCGGCTTTCAGGACGATATCTACAGTCAGACCTGGTTTGATCTCGCGTCTCCACTCTCCGCTCATCCCTATTCTGTCGTCGTCTGAGAGGATAGAAGGTGCGCTTCGCGCGAACATTGAACAATACTTTTAATGTTGTCGGCAGAATAGGTACTGAGAGTGGATTTTCAATGGGTGCAACGAAAGAAGGTTTTTACAATACGGTTGAGCGCGACCTGAAGAAGGCCTACAGGAATGAAGAAGGCTGGAAGATGGAGCGCCGCCCCCGTATCGATGGCGCAGACCCCGACTATCTTCTGATCAGGAAAAAGCCCGGCATGGTGGAGCGCATCCTGGTCAATGTGAAGATCGCCGCAGAGGTTTCGGCCACCGACTTCGAAGCCCTCACCGCATCGGTCAGGAGCCTTTCCGCGCGGAATATACCGGTGAAAAAGGCACTTCTCGTCGTCCCGAGGGACGTGAAGGTGCCGGCAGATGTGAAGGGTGTGGAACTCTTCTACCTCGACTCCTATGCCGTCAAGGGCGGCGAGGTGATCTGGGGACGCAGCAGCCTGCGCGCAGAGGACGGGACCCCGATCTTTGCGTAAGGCCTCACAATCCTTATTTTCAATCTTCTGATAAAAAAAGAAGGTTTTTTGGTGCCAGAAATTGAGCCTGAAGATCGTGAGCCGCTACAGCGCGCCCCGCAACTCCGGCTATGTATTTTCTTGATGCCGCATATATTAAATCTGTCTGTTTAACTATGGGACAATGTTAACCTTCAGCGTCGGTCCACGATTCGCTTCGGTCGCCCTTTGATCGCGGCGAGTTCCAGGCCGCCGGGAGGGGTGAAGTTGAAGATCACCGACAACCGCCCTTCTTCATAGATCTCTGAGAGTTCGGGTTTTTCGCGGAACAGGGCGTTGAGAAACAATCGTTTGACTGCCGCCTGATCTGCGGTCGCCGGGTCGATGCACTCCATGCTCACCCGCAGTATCGTCTCTTCCTCGTCGCCGTAGACGAACGCCTCATATTCGCCGGTGATGCTCCCCATGTTCCCGGGCTGGAAGACAGCGCGTTCGATGTCGACCCGGTTGATGGCGCAGCCTTGGACGACGACCGTCTCCGCGTCCCGCCATGGCGGTTCGATTTTCATGTGCGTCCGGCCGCATGCGCACCGGTCTCTGGTGACGACGCGGCTGTTGTCTTCGGTGTCGTAATTGATCAGGAGGGTTCCGGCCTTTTCGCCTACCGGGAGGAGCGTGGTGAGCACGAGTCTCCCTTCCTCCCCGTCGCCGACGAAGCGCTCCATCGCCGGGTCGTAGAGGTCGATGTGGACCAGATCTTCAGGGCAGTGCAGGCCGGCTTTAACATTGCACTCGCCGCACATCGTCCCTTCTGTGGAGCCGTAGGTGTTGTAGACCGGGCATCCCCAGACCTGTTCCAGGTGGGTGCGCGCCTCTTCGGCAAAGCTCTCCCCGCCGACGACGAGGCGGCGCACCCCGGACTCCTTGGGAGCGATCCCCTCGTCGGAGAGCCTGCGTGCCAGCCTGAGGAGTTTGAAGACGCTGCCGACGATCGCCGTCGGGCGGTAATTTTTGATCACGCGCACCGGGAAGGTGCATTTTCCTTCGGGGATGACCGCTAGCCCCATGGCGTGCGCGGCGAGAGTCATGGTGTTCGCCCCGACGTTCATCCCGTATGAAGCGCAGACAACGATGCGGTCGCCCGGAGCGAGTCCTTCCATCGCAAAGGCGCGGGAGTATTTCTCGGCGTAACGGAGCCAGTCGTCCCAGGTTAAAAAGAAGGACTTCGGAATGCCGCTTGTCCCGCTCGTCTCGTGGATGGTGTAGACTTCCTTCCAGTCGACGGAGAGAAACTCGAATTCAGGTGTGTTCGGGGGCTGGTGCTCTCTGATCGTCCCGCCGCTGACGACCGGGAGTTCGAGGAGGTCTTCGTGGCAGGTGACCGAGGCGGGATCGATCCTATGGGCGGCGAACCATTTCCGGTAGAAAGGGGAGTGCTCGTGCGCGTATCTGACGGTGTACCTCACCCGCTCGTCGACCAGTGCGTCGAGATCGCCCCGATCCATTGTTTCGATCTCTTCGTTCCAGCAGCCGCCCTCTTTCATGGTTGATGGGTGAACCCCTGATGCCGTGAAGGTTGTGGGCGAGCGAAGCCTCAATCTCTGCCGGGCACAGAACAATGGTTATGCGACAGGAGGAGCGGTGTGTCAGGGTGAAGATATGCGGGCTGACGCGGCCTGAGGACGCCGCGGCGGCCGAACGTTCAGGGGCGGACGCCGTGGGTGTGGTGATGTGTTCGGACTCGCCGCGTTCGGTCACGGCCGGTGCGGCGCGTGCGATCTTCTCGGCCGTCGGGCCGTTTACGGCGACGGTGGTCGTGACCCACACGGTTTTTCCGGAAGAACTCGCCGGGATCCTTGCCCTGCATCCGACGGCCGTCCAGATCTCCCATCCTCATGAAGTGCCGGAAGATGCGGGGGTCATGGTGATCAGGGTGGTGGGCCGGGGTCGGCCGATGCCTGTGGGGAGGGCCGATGCGTATATTGTTGACGAGAGCTGCGGGACCGGCCGCACATTCGATCCGGCCTTCGCCCGGACGTTTGCCGGGCAGAGCAGGCCTCCGGTGATCCTTGCCGGCGGCCTGACCCCGGAGAATGTGGGACCGGCGATCGCCGCAGTCCGGCCCTATGCAGTGGACGTCTGCTCGGGGGTGGAGACGGTGCCGGGCGTCAAGGACCACGACCTGATCGGGCGTTTTATTGCGGCTGCGAAGGGAGCACGTTATAGCGAAGGATCTGTCTCATCGCGTAACCCTGACGTTTAAATGCGGCGTTGAGGAACTCGGCTTTCGCCGGCGTGATCCTGATGACGTTCAGGTCGGTGTTCAGGGCCCTGAGGCGTTCAGGGTCGATGCCGCAGAGTTCGAGCGCCTCTGCATGCCCTGTGTCCCCCGGCCTGAGGACCTCGGCCGTGCCCGCGATCTGGAGCCCTGCAATATCGTCCATGGAAGTATAATCGTCGTAGACGGCGAGGGCGGCCGCCGGGTTTCTGAGGAGGTGCGCGAACTTTTCTCCCCCCTCGCTGTAGATGCAGATCTTCCCGTTGTCGAAGAGGTAATCGACCGTCGTCGCCCTGACCTGGTCATCGTGACCGGTCGCAAGCACGCAGGTGTGGTGAGCCCGCAGGTAATCTTCGATCGCTTTTTTTATCTCGCTCCCGTCCATCTGCCCGCTGCACCCCATCTTCTCGCGCAGGGCCAGGGCGAAGGCGGTCACCGTTCCTATATCGGTCAGATCCCGGTCTTCAAGGGTGAAATCCGTTTTTTTTGCGTAGAGCGAGAGAGCGGTCAGGTCGTCCCGGTCGAGACGCAGCACCTCCATGCGACCGCCGAATGCAACCGCCGGGGCATCGCCGCCCACCATGCTCCTCAACTCCTTCAGGTATTCGTGCCCCTTATGCAGGTTTAAGCAGGTGCAGAAGAACGCAACCGGTTTTTTTCGCAGCCATATGGCGTTGGTCTCGACGAAACGCCTGATCGAGGGGGCCACATTGCCGTTGTAGATGGGCGTGCCGATCACGAAGAGGTCGAAGGACCGAAGGTCGCCGGAGAACTCTTCGGGCCTGCAGGTCCGCGCCGGTCCCAGAACGAGGGCGATCGCCCTGGCGATCCCTGCCGTCGAGCCGTATTTGCTCTCATAGATGACGCATGTCCGCTGCATGTGCCCTCTTCTGCCCCCGCGTTCCCATAATACTTTGGAGGATCGGGCAGGGGGTATCTTCGAGCCGAAAAAAAGGGTGGAAAAAAGTTCTGGAGTATGTGATGGCGGCCCGGCGGCTTTACCTTCCGCCGACGCCTCCGCCGCCGAACCCTCCGCCGCCGCCAAAGCCTCCGCCACCACCGAACCCTCCGCCGCCGCCTGACGAGGGCGGGGAGAAAGCCACGATCGGGACGAAGCCGAGGTGCATGGTCGAATAGAGCGGCATCCCTGCCTCTCCGAAGTTGATGTTCAGATCCTTCATCGCCTCCTCGACCCGATCGCCGACGCCGAGAGCGGTGCCGTAGACGAGCCACTCGCCCCACATGGAGATATCTGCAGGGGCGTACTTCCGGATCTGCGCCAGGTCTGAGAGGAAGTGAGTGAAGGCGTCCCACTCCAGTTTCTCCCTGTAGTGGTCGTCCTTCCAGTGGCCGAAGAGCGTGGAGGGGAAGGCGATGGCCACGAACGCCTCGATGACCGCGATTATCGAGAGGGCGATTGCCGGCAATGCCGTGGAGCCGGTCGCAGGCGCCATGACGATGACCAGGACACTCAGGGCGAGGAGGATGGCGCCCGAGAAGAGGAGCGGCGCGACGAGCGTGCGGCCGTCCACGGCATATTTCCGGGAAAGTGAGGCGTCCACGCTGCTCTGGAGAGCTTTCAGCCCGCCCTGGAACCGCATGATCGCCGTTTCCGCCGCTTTATCGTGCGCCGCCCTGGCCGAGAGGGCCTCGACGGTGGCGGTATCGAATGTTTTGCCTTCGGTGAGGTTGGAAAGGTACGTGAGCACGCGCTGCTCGTAGGCGTCGTCCGACGTCTGCCTGTTGACAGTGATCAGCACGCCCTTTCCTTCGGGCTTTTCCTTCACGGTCAGGGCGCCCTTCCGGTGGAGGTCGAGCACGGTGGCGTAAAATCCGTTCTCGTCGAAGTCGATCACGTCGCCCTTGAAGAGGAGGTTCACCTGCCAGGGCCTGAGTGTGTTGTTCGGCGTGACGCTGAGGTACTCAGGCACGGTGAACGCCTTCTCCCGTCCCCAGCGCACGTAGACGAGGAGGAATACGAAGGGGAGCAGGAGGACGAGGGCGGCCGCGAGGACGTAGAGGGCGAAGGCTGCCGAGTAGGGGAGGTTGTACCAGAACGCTGCCGATTCTGTCTGTCCCCTGATATCGTCCACCTGGGAGGGCACGCCGTTTAAGCGGTCCTTTGCCCCTGCGTCGAGGAGGAGTTCGACCGCAACGGGATCGTTTTCGGCGGCGCTCCCGGTGATCGTCACCGTGGTTCCGTCCTCTGCGACGGTCAGGCCGGGCGGGTAGGCATAGACCTTCTCGATGCCGGTCCAGGCAGGAAGGGTGATCGAGAGGTGGCGGTACGGGATGTGCTCCCTCACCAGTTTGAGGTTGAGGTGGGTGTTCTCGCTGTCGTACTCGATCGGGGGGACGACGGCGAAGCGGTACTCGACGGTGTATGTCCCCTCGTCGAAGTATGCAGGGTTATAGATCCCGAGTTCGTTTGCATAGGCGCTCCCCCTGATGAACTCCTTCTCGCTCTCGGTTGCATCCGGGACGACGACGATCCCGCCCGAATAGTCTTTTGCGTAACCGATGACGCCTTCGGGAACGTCCATGCCGAGATACCGTATGTGCGGGCTCGCCGTATCCACAAAGGTCAGGGTGTCGTCGAAGTAACGGAAGAGCATCCGATACTCGCCCGAAACCTGTACGTCATAGGTGTAGCGCTCGACGAGGGTGCCGTTCTCATAGAACACGGCCTGATAGTCGTCGACGACGAGGTCGCCCTCGAAGAGGGGCGGAAGCACCACCGCGGCGCCGACTGCGAGGACGCCGAGAAAAAAGGTGATGAGGACGAGAGTGGCAATCTGCCGGTTTTCGCTCAGCAGGACCACCTCAGAACGCTATCTTCGGCGCACGCTCGATTTCTTCCTCAAACTCCAGGTATTCGAGTTTGTTCATGTGAATGAGTGAGGCGACGATGTTTGAGGGGATGGTCTCGGTCATGGTGTTGAGCTGCTGGGCGATGTTGTTGTAGGTATAGCGCTGGCGTGCGATTTCGTCCTCGATGCTCTTGATAGAGGACATCAGCTCCGTTACGGTCGCCTGCGTCTTCAGGTCCGGGTATGCCTCGGCGACGGCGAAAAGCCTGCCGATAAGCGAGCGCGACTGTCGCTCGACCTCGTTGAGGTCGCCGGGATCGGCCTTCCCAAGGCCGGCACGCATCGCCGTCACCTGGGTGAGCGTCTCCTTCTCGAAGGAGGCGTAACTTTTCACGGCGCCGAGGAGCTGCTCGATCTGGTCGAGGCGTTTCTTCATGGCGACCTTAATCTGCCCGAGCGTTGCCTCGCCCGAGTTCTTCAGGTTCATGAACCGGTTGTAGATGCTCACGAACCATCCGATAAGAGCGATGATGACGATGACGACGACAGCGATCAGAATAATTGTGATCAGGTCCATTTCTTCACCTATGACTGATTCCGTTCCTGCGAATAAGAATATATGGATTATTCTGAATATCCGGGTAGGAACCGATAGGCTGTTTACGTAAGGGTTTTTGAATGTTCGATGCTGTTTCTCTTGCCAGGTGTCCGTCGTATGATGAAGATGAGGTTCAAAAGGCCCTTTCTTCGGTGCTGGCCCCCCTCGGCGGCATGGGGACCTTCGTCGCCCCGGGAATGCGCGTTCTCCTTAAGCCGAATCTCCTCTCGGCCCGGTCCCCCGAGCAGGCAGTGACGACGCACCCGGCAGTGGTGCGCGCCGTTGTCGAGGCGGTGCAGGCCTGCGGCGGGGTTCCGGTGATCGGCGACTCGCCCGGGGGGCAAAACACCCCCTCGTCATATGACGCCCTCCTCAAAACGACCGGGATCATGGACGTGATCGAGGCTACCGGCTGTGAATATGTGTTCTTCGACGAAGACGCCGTTACCGTCCCCTCGCCGGACGGCGTCGTGTTCCGCCGGTTCACGATCGCAAGGGCGGTAGCAGACGCCGATGCCGTGATCTGCCTGCCCAAACTGAAGACCCACCAGCTCACCGCTTATTCCGGAGCGGTCAAAATACTCTACGGCTATATTCCGGGGATCACGAAGGCGGCCTACCATCTCCATGCGGGCCGAGACCGGGAGGTCTTTGCCGACCTTCTCCTCGACCTCCATGCCGCTCTTCCGCCGTCGCTCTCGATCATGGACGCCGTCGTCGGCATGGAAGGAAAGGGCCCGCAGAGCGGTGACCCGAGAGATGTCGGATTGATCGTTGCATCCGCGAGCTGCACTGCCCTCGACTATGTGGCGGCCTCGGTCGTTGGCCTCGACCCCCTCTCGGTCCCGACCATCGCGCGAGCCGCCGGGCGCGGGAAAGGGCCGATGAGCCCTGCCGAGATCCCGCTCCACGGCCCTCCCCTCGATGAGGTGAGGGTGGCAGACTTTGTCCCTGCACCGGCGTCGCCACCGTTCCTGCCGTCGTTCGTCACGCAGTTCGATGGAAGGCTCGTCGCCGCGCGTCCGGTCATCGATCTGAAGCGGTGCGTTGGCTGCGGCTTTTGTGCCGAAATATGTCCGCCGCATGCGATCGCCCTCGCGCGAGGAGAGACTCCGCAGATCGACGAACAGGCGTGCATCAGGTGCTTTTGCTGTCAGGAACTCTGCCCGGAGGGGGCCGTGGAGATCGTCCGGCCATTCATCAGGTGAATGCGGCGGCTGCCGGGATCTATCCCTGCCGCCTCCTGTTCAAAAGCGCTATAATCACTCCTATTGCAGCAGCCTGGATGGGCGCCGCCGACTGTGCCGGCGTCGGTTGCCCGCCGTCTCCGTTCTCCGGAGGAGAGGTGGTCGGCGTTGCAGCCGTCGTTTCAGGGCTGGCCGTTGCCCAGGAAGCAGGACGGTACAGGGCCACCGTGCTGCCCGACCCGGCCACCGTCGCGGACGTCCTGCCTGCGACCGCAAGGGATGTGACCTCGCCTGCAGGTATGGCACAGATTTCGCTGCCGTTCTGCGAGAAGAATCGGATCCCTTCTCCCCCGAAAGCGATAAGAGATCCGTTTGCATCGATCCCGATGCCCGGCCTCCGCTCCCCGCTGACCTGTTTCCAGAGGAGTCTGCCGTTCCCGTTGAGAAGTTCTGCAACACCGTGGTCTGCACCGACGGCGACATATCCGCCGTCGTCGGTTACCGATGTGAAGAGCGTGCCGCTCCCGGTGCCGTAACTCCAGAGCAGCCTTCCGTCACCGGTGTAATACCTGATCATGCCGTCTTTCTCTCCGGTGACGATCTGACCACCGTTCCGTGAAAGCGCCATGCAGATGACGTCCTCAGTGGTATGGGCGACTGTTGCCTGTTCGAAGAGGCCGGTATCGTTTTTCCTGAAGATCATCAGGCTGGTGTTGTCAAATCCCCCGGCAATGCAGGAGCCGTCCCGGGAGACGGCGGTGCCGAAGGCGAAAAAACCGATCTCGTGCCTGAATGCCGGCGTGCCGTTGCGGTCATAGGCCCACAGGTCCTCTCCGCCGGTCACAATGAGCGAACCGTCGCCGGAGATGTCGACCGTCTGCGCATGGCGGCCAGGCACCTCCCAGCGACGCGTGCCGTCGGCATCAACGCAGAAGAGCGCGGCTTCGGTGAGCACGGCGATCGTCCCGCCGTCATCAGATATGGCGAGATCGAGGACGGCGTCGGGCATCGTGATCTCCCATGCGCGGTCGAAGGAGAGGGCGGCCGCAGTCCCCGCAATGCTCAGGGCGAGGATGAGCGTGATGGCGATGCTCGCCCTCATCCCGCCCTCCTGAAGAGGATCACACCGGCTGCGGCGAGTGAGATCGATGCGGCGAACGCACCGAAACCGGGCGACTGCGGCGCGGTGGTGGCCGCTGCCGATTCGCCGTCGAAGAGGTCGGGGTGGATGTCGGCGGCGACCTCCTCAAGGGCATCGACCAGGCGCGGCCCGCCCCGGTCGATGAGGTCGGAGTCGATGATGTAGACGCGGTTGTTTTTGATTGCTTTCATGTTTTTAAACCTCGGCTCGTCCATGAAATAGCGGTAGATGAGATCGGTGCCTCCCTCGCCCATGCCGGTCCCTGAGTTGACGATGATCACGTCCGGGTCGGTGGTGATGAACCGCTCCATGGTGACGATCTGCCAGCCCTCCACATCGGGAAAAGCGTTGGCGCCGCCGGCGAGTTTGATCATCTCGTTCTGGAAGGTGTTGTTCCCGCTGACCCAGATCGGGTCGTACCAGACGGCGTGGACGACTGTGGGGGTGTCGGTTGCACTCTTTATTTTTTCACTCACCGTGTCGATGCGCGCCTCCATCGATGCCACCAGTTCGGCGGCCCGGTCCTCCATTCCCGTCGCCTTCCCGACGAGTTCGATGTCGTGGAGCGTTCCTTCGACCGAGTCCGGATTCAGGGAGATCACGGTCAGGCCGAGACTTCTGAGATGGTTAACGACTTCTTCGGTGTTTCCGAAGGATGCCACCACCAGATCCGGCGTCGCCGCCACCACGCGCTCGATGTTCACGGTGGAATACCCGCCGACCTTCGGCTTCTCCGTTGCCTCAGCCGGATAGTTGCAGTAATCGGTCACGCCGACCACCCGGTCGCCGAGGCCGAGGGCGAAGAGGATCTCGGTGTTGGACGGGGCGAGGGAGACGATGCGCGTCGGCATCGCATCGATGCTGACCTCTTCGCCGTAGTCGTCGGTGACGGTCACGGGCTGCCGCTCTGCAGGAGCGGCGGTGGGTGTTGCGGTCTGCGTGACCGTCGTTGTTCCGGGCACCGTTTCCGTGGACGTTTTCGGTGCCGAGAGGTCGTGCGTCGTCTGGCCCGGCATGACCGGGTAGGGCTTCCCGAGCAGAGCCGGGATCGCCCGCGCCGTCATGCCGCAGGGGTTGTCGGCGGTGTAGGTCGTCCACAGGAACGAACCGTCGGGCTGCTGGAGGTCTGCAAGTGTCGAGACCACATCGTTGCCGTTCTTCGACCAGGCCGAGGGATCTTCCCCGGCAGCGGCGATCGCCTGGACCACCCATGCCGCCGAGGCGGCGTTCGACGAGGACGAACCGCCGTAGTTGAAGCCCCCGTCGTTCATCTGGTGCGCCCTGAGGTAATCGAGTGCGCGTGCCACCGACGGGTCGCTCGCCTTTTCGCCGGCGGCGAGAAGGGCCATGATCACGGCGGCGGTGTCGTCGGAATCACTCTCGGCGCCCGGCATCCATCCATAGCCGCCGTCGTCGTTCTGCTGGCTCTTCAGCCATGCGGCAGGCAGCGAAGCGTCTTCACCGGCTGAGACGAGTCCCAATACTCCCCAGTAGGTGGTATAGACGAAGTCGCCGAACTGACCGTCGGCCTTCATGCGCTCTTTGAGTTCGGTGAGATAATCGTGGCCGCCGAAGGTGTGCGGGTTCTCCCCGGCCGCTGCGATCAGGGTGTTCATCTTGCCGAGTTCGGCCGTGCCTTCGGGGTTTACGGCTTCATCGTCTGTTTTCCAGTAATCGATCGCCGATGTGCCGTTCACCATCCAGTCGTGCGGGTCCTCGCCGGTGGCGACGATCGCCATCACCGCGAACCATGAGGTGCCTGGATTCGTGCTCCTGCCGGCCTCGGCGAAACCTCCGTCGTCGTGCTGGCAGAACCTGATATAGTCAAGACCGTTTTGCACGGCCGCGTCGTCTGTCCCGCAGGGATAGGCCGCCGCCGCGGCGATACAGGCGGCGATGCAGAGAAGAAAAATAAGCGGGGCAATCGGTTTCAGAATTCACTCCCCCTTTCTTCTGGTCAGGTGGACCGCGCCACCGATAAGGGCACCGGCGATCGCCGCCGTCCACCCGAGGGGTGCCTGCGCCGTGGTCGCGCTGGCGGAGCCCCCTGCCGATGCGGTCGTCGGCATGGGCGTTGTGCTCGTCGTCTGGACGGCCTCGCCGAGGCTGACAATGGCGAACGTCGAGAGACCGTTCGGCGATGCGCCCTCGAAGACAAGGTTCCCGTTCTCGTCGATCCCAGTCATGTCGGTGTCGAGGATCTCGACGGTCCAGTCGTCGGCGAAATGAACGATGCGGATTGCGCCGGCACCGCCATGCGCTTCCACCCATGCCGGACTGATATGCATGCTGACGGCGGCGTTCTCGATGTCCTCACCGTTTGCAAGGCCGGTCATATCGACGTTCATCACGTAGGCGATGCCGGTGACGGTGGTGCCGTCCGCGGTGCGGACTGCAGAGAGTGCGGCCTTTTCTTTTTCCGAAGGGCTGGCGGTATAGTTGACCGTGATGTCGCCGAGAGCCGGAAGATCGTTCAGCGAGAGGATCAGCATTCCCCCGACATCGCCGGTCCCGGCTATCGTTCCGGTTTTCGGCGTCAGCTCGGCCGTGATGCTCTTAATAAATCCGGTGGCGACGTCGTCTCTCTCGGTGATGTCCCCGGTCAGGATGGTCAGGATCAGGCCGGGCCGCTCGATGATGATGCGGTCGCCCTTCACGGTGACCCGCTCTCCCTCGTGTGCAGCGTTCAGATTAACCGAGATGCTGGTCTTTCCACCCACCGCCGCGGTGGTGATGCCTTCGGGCAGTCCGACGGCGATCGTCGCATCTGTCGCCGGGCCGAAGGCTGCATCGGTGCTGCCTGACGCCTCTGCATCGCTGCCGCCGCTGCCGCTTCCGAAGACAACCTTCAGCCATATGGCGTCGTCCGAGGACTCCGGCGTGGAGGACATGCTCTCGCTCCAGTAGAAGACGACCCGATCGCCGTTCTGCACCGTCTTTACATTTGCCCCGACGGACGGGGAGGCACTGTTGACCTGGTACATCCAGCCGCTTGTGCCTTCTCCGACCCTGCCGTTGACCGATTTGATATAAAGGGTGCCGTACTGGTCGTACCAGTCGTCGTTGATCACATAGGACGCGCCGGAGGCGTCGAGCGCCCCCAGAGCGGTACGGCGATTGACGGTATAGGACTTCCCGCTCTCTGCGGTAGCGGTGAAGTTGCCGGCCGTGAGGACGACGTTCTGGTAGGTGTCTTCATCCCCACTGTTGCTGCCGCCACTGCTGCCTGTTGAGACGGTGACGGTTTCGGCCACCGTTGCATCTCCTGCGGTCGCCGCAATCGAGAGCGAACCGGTGGTGTGCGGGACATACCTGACGGTCGTGCCCTGCGCGAAGACAGGTGTGCCGTCGTTCTCCTGGAAGACAAAGAACGCTTCCTCGTCGCAGGTGACAATCACCGTGGAGCCCGCCGTGTTTCCTGAGACGTCCATGCTCAGCGCCGCGGCCGGCATGGTGCAGGCGGCCGCAAGCAGCAGGCAGAGCAGTGTCAGGAGACGATGCATTCCGAACCTCCGCTGTGGGAGATCAGGCCGGCCGGGTAGTCTTCGAGGCGGTAGATCCCGGAGTACAGCGTGTAGGTGCCCGCACTCAGCTGGGCGGGGACCGAGACCAGCACCGGCACGGTGACGGTCTCGCCACTGTTCAGGCGAACGGTGCCGGTGCCGGCGACGCCCTCGCCGCTGGTGTCGGTGCCGCTCACGACGACGACATACCACCCGCTTTCCTCTGCGGTGGCATCCACCTCTGCGAGGACAGAACCGCCGCGCTGCCCGTCGGCGAGCGAGGGCGCATCAACCGCCGCTTCGGCGACGTCGACGTCGATCGATACTACATAGGTCGCCTGATCGATGAGGGGCGCCCATGTGACCGGGTCGGTCGGGCAGTAGTAGAAGGTGAGTTCGTCACCGTCTGCGAGTTCGTTGGCGCCGAGCCCTGCGGGTGCCGCCGCCCCGTTGACGAAGATGCTCCACGACCGTGCGTTCTCCTGTGTCCAGTCCTCGTTTGCGATGCCGTCGATGTCTTCCAGCATGAAGGAGCCGTAGGCGGCGTACCAGGAGTCTGATGCGTTGAAGGTGAACCCGCCGGCCGTTGCCGCCATGTCGAGGGCCCCGAGGTCGGTGGTGCGGTTGATCGTGTAGGACGCAGAGGCATTGTTCGAGGGGGTGAAGGCGAAGGTGGTGTCGGTGAGTGCGACGGTACCGTCCCAGATCACGGTCGCTTCGGCGACGTCGACGTCGATCGATACCACGTAGGCCGCCTGGTCGATGAGGGGCGCCCATGTGACCGGGTCGGTCGGGCAGTAGTAGAAGGTGAGTTCGTCACCGTCTGCGAGTTCGTTGGCGCCGAGCCCTGCGGGTGCCGCCGCCCCGTTGACGAAGATGCTCCATGAACGTGCGTTCTCCTGTGTCCAGTCCTCGTTTGCGATGCCGTCGATGTCTTCCAGCATGAAGGAGCCGTAAGCGGCGTACCAGGAGTCTGATGCGTTGAAGGTGAACCCGCCGTCCGTCGCCGCCATGTCGAGGGCCCCGAGGTCGGTGGTGCGGTTGATCGTGTAGGACGCAGAGGCATTGTTCGAGGGCGTGAAGGCGAAGGTGGTGTCGGTGAGTGCGACGGTACCGTCCCAGATCACGGTCGCTTCGGCGACGTCGACGTCGATCGATACCACGTAGGCCGCCTGGTCGATGAGGGGCGCCCATGTGACCGGGTCGGTCGGGCAGTAGTAGAAGGTGAGTTCGTCACC
>Ga0209269_1000694_pt1 | contig 26483 bp, 28 predicted proteins | sample MTBAKMMethaMetaG_FD_187455 | JGI IMG/M metagenome (GOLD analysis project Ga0209269, IMG submission 187455) | Enrichment culture microbial communities from Arthur Kill intertidal strait, New Jersey, USA, that are MTBE-degrading - MTBE-AKM (Arthur... | ecosystem: Environmental > Aquatic > Marine >... | reverse complement strand
GACTTAAAAGCCTCATCAAAAATCCGTTCGTCTCCGCTGGAATTGCCGCATGGTTCGCCTGCTTCATTCCGGCCCTTGCCGCATCGTTTGAACTCTGGATTGCAGGAACCTTTCCCCTGGTGCCGGGTCTTATCGCCATGGGGACGTACCATGCAGCTATCGGGGTCATTGAAGCCTTCATCACCGCGGTTGCCGTCTACCTCATCTGGCATGCCAGGCCGGATCTTGACTGGAGTGAGAAGAAAACCCTTGAACCCGGGAAGGTGGCAGCAGCATGATGGAGATAAAACAGTTCGTCCTGATCGGCATCGTCATCGCCATCGTTATCGGGGTGGTTGCTGTCTTTCTGGCATCCTCTGACCCGGACGGGCTGGAGAGCACCGCTCTCGTGGTCCAGGGTGAGAAATCACTGACCGGCATAACACCTCCCGATGCGGAACTTGTTGAGGATGTCCATGGCGGATTTGCCTATGATTCGCCGATGCCCGATTATTCCGTGGAGGACCTGGGTATTGCAGGTCAGATAATTGCCATCCTGGTGGGAATAGGAATAAGCTTCATTATCGTGCTCGGGGTTGCACGCGTTGCTGCGCGACAGAAGGAATGCGCAGGCAAATAGAATTTATCCTTTTTTCACCAACTACTGTGAACATGCACCTGATCGAGACCAGGGATCTTACGTATGTTTACCCCAATAGTGTCACCGGGCTTGACAGGGTCAACTTTATCGCCCCGAGAAACTCCCGGATCGCCGTGATAGGGGCGAACGGGGCAGGAAAAAGCACGCTTTTCAAGCACTTCAACGGTATTTTCAAACCAACCTCTGGATCGGTCCTCATCAGGGGAGAGCCTATTACCAGGGAGAATATCAGGGAAGTCAGGAAATTTGTCGGGGTCGTTTTCCAGAACGCAGACGACCAGATCTTCGCACCCACGGTGGAACAGGATGTTGCTTTCGGCCCGACGAATATCGGGCTGGATGAGCAGACCGTTGCCCACCGGGTGCAGGAGGCATTGCGGATGGTGGGGATGGAGGACAGGGCAGAGCGGGTGCCGCATCATCTCAGCGGTGGTGAAAAGAAAAGGGTTGCGATCGCGGGGATCATTGCCATGGAACCGCAGGTGCTGGTGCTCGATGAACCCACCGCAGGTCTCGATCCGCAGGGGGTGAGCGATCTGATCGATTTCATCAACTCCCTTTCCCGGAAGTACGGCATGACGGTGATCTTCTCAAGCCATGAGGTATCGCTCATTCCTGAAATCGCCGATTACGTCTATGTGATGAGCAAAGGACAGATCGTTGCCGCAGGGAAAATTGATGAGATATTTGGCCGTCAGGATCTGCTCACCTCTGTCCGGCTTGATGTGCCGTTACTCCCCAAGCTGATCCGCAGCCTGCGGGACCGTGGTATAGATATCAGTATGGCGTACACCTATCAGGACGCAGAAGCCGCATTTTTACAGGCGTTCAAAGAGCAGCCATGATCGAAGAGCTCTTCCTGATCGAGAAACATACCTACCGTGACAGCTGTATTCACCGGCTTGATGCCCGGGTAAAGATTATCATCGCCTTTGCAGCGATTGTTGCCATCGTTTCCGTCCCCTACTCGACCATCATCTACACGGTTGGCAGCATCTTTTTCCTGTTCTTTCTGATCCTCTGGGCTCTTTCCCGGCTCTCCCCAAAAATTTATTTCTGGCGGCTGGCCATGGTCCTGCCTTTCGGTATTTTTATTATCATCTTCCAGATATTCTTTGAAAATCCATACTACGAGGTCTTTCATCCAATAGTGATCCTGCCGTTTGGTATCCATATCTACGCAGAATCGGTGGAATTTGCCTCGATCCTGCTGGTAAAATTCCTGGTCTGCATCTCATTCATCATTCTGCTCTCCTCGACCACCAGGATGCAGAATCTTCTCGAAGGTGCCGGGCGTCTCGGGCTCCCTCCCGAATTCGCTCTTGTCCTGGGGATGATGGTCCGTTACCTCTTTGTATTCGCCTACATGTTCCGCAAGGTGAACGAATCGCTGCAGACCCGTTGTTTTGATCCCTTCAACCACAACGTTCCCTGGAAATACCGTGTCCGGATGCTGGGGTACACCATCGGGACCATGTTTATCCGGGCATATGAGCAGGGGGAGCGGACCTACATGGCCATGCTCTGCAGGGGCTACGGACGGGATTCGCATCTCTTCATCCGGAAAAAACCACTGCTCCGCCAGGACTGGGCCTTTCTTGCCACCGGGATGACCGTAATCGTGGCTGCACCTGTCCTCACCTGGGTCCTGTCCGCTTCTTAAGAGAAGGAAGACCTTTATTGAAAGCAGGGGATCTATGGCTATGGAAAGCAAGTTCGGCAGGGGATTCATTACCAGCATCACGCTGATTTGCAGGCACTTCGCCCTGCCGCCCGATCAGGCGTTCTACGGAGCAGCGGACCACCTGGATGGATTGGAGATCCCGCCCCGGTTCAGGGGTACCGAGATCGAGGATCTGGTGACCCAGCTCCGGAAACGTATCGTCTGGCACCAGCCGGGCAGCATGGACAAGGAGGATGCTGCCGAGGTCATCAGGGTGATGAACCGGCTGATTATCGCGATTGACAAGGCACTCGGGATCACCGATCCTGATCTGGGGGAATTCCGCTGAATTATCAGCCCTGTAATCAGCATTAAGTGGTTATACGACCAATACTGAGTGTGAGGGTACTGATATTTTCCACGATATCTTTTTTAGCGGAGGGCAGCGATGACCGAAACGTATGATGCATCCCACATAACGGTACTGGAAGGGCTGCAGCCGGTCCGGGAGCGGCCGGCCATGTACATCGGGAGCACGGATACCCGGGGACTCCACCACCTGGTGTACGAGGTAGTTGACAACTCCATCGACGAAGCGCTCGGGGGGTACTGCACCACCATCTGGCTCACCATCCATGCAGACGGCTCGATCTCCGTGCTCGATAATGGCCGGGGTATCCCGGTGGATGTGATGCCCGGAACCGATCGGAGTGCGCTTGAGACAGTGCTCACCGTGCTCCACGCCGGTGGTAAATTCGACAAGAACAGCTACCAGGTCTCGGGCGGCCTTCACGGGGTTGGCGTCTCGGTGGTAAACGCCCTCTCAACCCGGCTTTCCGCCGTGGTGTACCGGGACGGGAATGTCTACGAGATGCGTTTTGCCAGGGGAGCCGTCACATCGCCCCCCTCTGTCCGTGAGGAGGGCCTTGCCGAGCTGAAGGAACGATACCGGGGATGGTACGGCGAGGAGGCCGGGTATGCCGGATCCGACCGGCGGGAATTCCTCCGGCTCTTCGAGAAGAAACTCTCGGGGACCCGGATCTCCTTCCTGCCTGACGGGAGCATCTTTGAGACCCTGACGTTCGACTACGATGTTCTCTCCCACCGGATGCGGGAGCTCGCGTTCCTGAATTCCGGAGTCGAGATCAGCATCGCGGACGAGCGGAGCGGTGACGCCGAGACCTTCTGCTACGAGGGAGGGATCAGCGAGTATGTCCGGTACCTGAACGAAGGGTCGGTACCCACCCACCCGGATGTCATCACCGTTTCCAAGAAGGACTCCGAGAACCGCATCGATATCGAGGTAGCCCTCCAGTACGTCAACTCGTTCTCTGAGCAGGTGTTCGCCTACGTCAACAGCGTGAATACCCGCGAGGGGGGTACGCACATGGAGGGGTTCCGGAGTGCGATCACCAGGGCCATCAACGCGTCTGCACGGCGGAATAACCTGATCAAGGAGTCAGCTCTCTCCATCAGGGGCGAGGATGTCCGTGAAGGGCTGACCGCGATCGTGAGCATCAAGATGGCAAACCCCCAGTTTGAGGGTCAGACCAAGATGAGGCTCGGCAACAGCATTGTCCGCGGCATTGTCGATTCCCTCGTCTACCAGTCCCTGATCGATTACTTTGAGGAGAACCCGAAAGTTCTCTCTGCCATCGTGGAGAAGGTGATCGCCGCGGCGCGGGCACGCGAAGCTGCCCGCAATGCCCGGGAGCTTGCCCGGAGAAAGAGCACGCTCGAGACCTCCGGCCTTCCCGGGAAACTGGCCGACTGTTCGGAGCGTTCCCCGGAAAAGAGCGAGATCTACATCGTGGAAGGTGACTCGGCAGGTGGATCGGCCAAGCAGGGACGGGACCGGCGGTTCCAGGCGATTCTCCCGCTCCGGGGCAAGATCCTGAACGTGGAGAAAGCGACCCCGCACAAGATCCTCAAGAATGCAGAAATCCTGGCGCTCATCTCCGCAATCGGTACCGGGGTGGGGGAGCAGTTCGACGCCGAAAAAGCCCGCTACCACCTGGTCATCCTGATGACCGATGCTGATGTCGACGGTGCACATATCAGGACGCTCCTGCTCACCTTCTTCTTCCGGTACATGAAAGAGCTGATCGAGAAGGGCTACGTCTACATCGCCCAGCCGCCGCTCTTCCGGATTGCCAAGGGCAAACAGGAGCGGTATGCTTTCCGTGAGGAGGAGATGCGGCAGATTGTGGCAGAGCTCGGGGAAAAGGGGGTCAGCGTCCAGCGGTACAAGGGTCTTGGAGAGATGAATGCCAGTCAGCTCTGGGAGACGACCATGGATCCTGCGCGAAGGGTGCTCAAGCAGGTCACCATCGAGGACGCCGTGTATGCAAACGAGATCTTTGAGAAGCTGATGGGGGAGAACGTCGATGCCAGAAAGGAATTCATTAAGCGGCATGCAAAGGAGGTGACCAACCTTGACGTCTGAAGAACAGGGCACGGGTGTTCCGGCCGGTTCTGCCTCACGGGTGATCCCCATCACCATCGAGGCCGAGATGAAGTCCTCCTACATCAATTACGCCATGAGCGTGATCATCGGGAGGGCCATCCCTGATGTCCGGGACGGGTTGAAACCGGTCCACCGCCGTTCCCTCTTCGCCATGTGGGAGATGGGCAACACCAGCGACAAGCCCACCAAGAAGAGTGCCCGCGTGGTCGGAGACGTGATGGGGAAGTTCCACCCCCACGGCGATGCAGCGATCTATGATACCATCGTCAAGATGGCCCAGCCGTTCTCCTACCGCTACCCGCTCATCGAAGGGCAGGGGAACTTCGGTTCAATCGATGGCGATTCCCCGGCCGCCATGCGATACACCGAGGTAAGGCTGGAACCGATTGCCGAGGAGCTCCTGAAGGATATCGAGAAGGAGACCGTCGCATTTGTCCCGAACTTTGATGAATCGCTCAATGAACCGACCGTCCTCCCGGCAAAGATCCCGAACCTCCTGGTGAACGGGTCGAGCGGCATCGCCGTGGGGATGGCCACCAACATGCCGCCCCACAACCTCGGAGAGGTCTGCGATGCCGTCTGCAGGTGCCTCGAGCAGCCTGATTCTTCGGTTGACGACCTGCTCAAAATCCTCCCCGGCCCCGATTTCCCGACCGGCGGGGTCATCATGGGGAGAGAGGGTATCAGGGCCGCCTACGAGACCGGGCAGGGCAAGGTCCTGGTCCGGGGTGTGGCCGAGATCGAGGAGCGCGGTACCAAGGGTGACCAGATCGTTATCACCGAGATCCCCTTCCAGGTGAACAAGGCCCGCCTCATCGAACATGTCGCCGGACTGGTGAAGGAGAAGAAGATAGAGGGGATCTCAGATATCAGGGACGAATCGGACAAGGAAGGGCTCCGGGTGGTGATCGACCTCAAGAAGGGCATCATCCCCGGCATCATTCTCAACCAGCTCTACAAGCATACCGCGCTCGAGAGCACGTTTGGGATCATCAACCTTGCCATCGTCGACAACCAGCCCCGGTACCTCCCGCTCCGAGAACTCATCGACCAGTTCGTCCTGCACCGGATCGAGGTCATCCGCCGGAGGAGTGAATTCGACCGGAAAAAGGCCGAAGAAAGGGTACATATCCTGAAAGGCCTCCTCCTCGCACTCTCCCGGATCGACGAGGTGATCGCCGCAATCCGGGCTTCTGATACGGCGGAGACGGCAAAGAACGCCCTCGTCGCCCGGTTCGGGCTCGATGAGGTCCAGGCACAGGCCATCCTCCAGATGCAGCTCCGCCGCCTTGCTGCGCTCGAGCAGCAGAAGATCCTCGATGAGAAAAACGGGCTTGAGCAGGAGATTGCCCTGCTCTCCGAGCTCCTCTCCGAAGAGCGGAATATCAGGGCAGAGATCCGGAAAGAACTCATCGCCGCGAAGGAGAAATACGGGGATTCCCGGCGCACACAGATCAGCGCATCGGCAATCTCCATCGACAGGGAGGATATGATCGAGGATAAGAAGGTCCTGGTCTCCCTCACTTCGCTTAACTACATCAAGAGGATGGATATCGACACCTACCGGCAGCAGCGGCGGGGTGGGAAGGGAATCATCGGGATGTCCACCAAGGAGGAGGACTACGTTGAGAATATCTTTATCGCCAACACCCATGACTACCTCCTCTGTTTCACCAGCAACGGCCGCGTGTACTGGCTGAAGGTGTACGAGATCCCGGAGAGTTCCCGCACCAGCCGTGGAAAGGCCATTGTGAACCTGCTCAACCTGCGGGACGAGGCTGTCACTGCCGTCATCCCTGTCCGGGAATTCTCTCACGATCTCTTCCTCCTGTTTGTGACCCGGCTTGGGCAGATCATCAAGATCCCGCTGAAAGAGTTCTCGTTCCCCCGATCGGTGGGGACAAACGCCATCAGGCTCCGGGAGGACGACCAGCTGGTCGATGTCATCATGACCGACGGAGACAAAGAGCTCATCCTGACCAGCAGTTTCGGACAGAGTCTCCGGTTCCATGAAAATACCGTACGCACGGTAGGCAGGAATGCCCAGGGTGTCAGGGGTATGAAGATGAGGGGTGGAGATAGGGTGGTTGCCATCACCCTCCTCGAAAAGGATCACCTGCTCACCATCTCCGATGCCGGGTTTGGGAAGAGGACCGAGTTCGATGATTTCCGCGGGCATGGCAGGGGGACCATGGGGGTCAGGAACATCCAGCTCGAACGAAATGCGGTGGTCATCGCATCCTGCGCCGTAGCGGATACCGATGAGATCATCGTGATGACCGCGTCAGGGATCGTCATCCGGACCGCGGTGAGCGAGATCAGGATCATCGGGCGCGGGACGAAAGGGGTCAGGATCATGCGACTGGACCAGAATGACCGGGTCGTCGGTGTTGCTGTCGTTCCCCCGGATATCGATACCGGGGACTCCGGAGAACCCGGCACGGGAGACTCCGGGGAACCGGAGACCGGGGAGCCTGGCGAAGCGGAACCAGGGCACCCGGGGACCGGTTCATAATCGTTCCGCCCGTCTCTCTTTTTCCCTCTCATCCTGGTGAGGGAGATATCTCCCCGCCAGGTGGGAATCGGGCACTCCGGAGCATACCAGAAAGGTCGACAGCTCCGGAATCATCCGGACATAGGAAAAAAATATCACGGGATCACCGTCTATGAGTACCTGTTATGTACCGGAAGAAGCTCCAGATCACGACAGGGGCAGAAGGCGATATCATCGACCTTACCCCCGATGTCATATCCGTCGTCGGGGAGAGCAGGATTTCGGAGGGAATGGTTCATGTCTTTGTCACCGGTTCGACCGCTGCCGTGACCACCATCGAGTACGAACCGGGTGTGCTCTCTGACCTGAACCGGGCACTCTCCGTTGTTGCACCTTCCGACATCCCCTATGCGCACGACAGCAGGTGGGGCGACGGGAACGGCAGGTCCCATGTCAAGGCCTCGATCGTCGGCCCGTCGCTTTCTGTCCCGGTTGGCGGGGGAGAACCTCTCCTCGGCACGTGGCAGCAGGTGGTGCTGCTCGAACTCGATGTACGTCCGGGGAGGACCCGGACGATCATCCTCACCGTGAGGGATTGAGGATGGTCGGGGAAGGACCCGGACAGTTATCATCTCCGTGACGGATTGAGGATGGTCGGAGAAGCCGGGGCAGGGACCCGGCCTTTAAAAAGTCAGTTCCTGCTTAATCGAGCGGAATGGTCTCCAGCGTGGAGACGAGTTCCCATATCCGTGTCCGTGCATGGACGGGCATGTTCGGGTCGTTGCTGATCTCGTCGATTTTCGAGATCGCTTCGGCCGCACGAAGCCCGGTCCCCTTGTTCTGGTTCATCAGCAGCTGTCTGGTCTCATCAGCGACGCGGCGAATGTTCCGCGGGATGGTGCTGTCATCCATGATGTGCTGCAGCATCTGGATACAGTTATCGATGGTCTTCTCGGGATTCGGCATGCTGTCCCCTCTTCTCTATTTAATACAACTATTCCCATTTATATAGTTTGATAAAACATATCAGCTCGGGAAATGCCCATGAAACGTGAAGACGAGATCATGGCAGACTACCTCCTGAAAGGGGGAAAGATGCTCTCCGCCTCCTGCCCGTCGTGCGGATGCCCGCTCTTTGAATATAAGGGTGAAACCCTGTGTGTCGTTTGCAGGGAGGTGCAGGGCAGGGAGGAACAGGAGCCGCCTGCACCAGCAGGGGGGGCAGCGATTCCGGTTCAGAAAGAAACAGCCGGGACAGAGTACCGGTCCCTCTCCGCAACGCTCGAAGGGACGCTGATCGCCCTCTCCCTCCGAATCCGGGAGGAGCCTGATCCGGAGCGGGTGATGGTCCTGATGAACTCGCTGAAGCGGGGGATAGAAGCTCTCCGGCTTCTCTGCTAATGGTAGGTCTTCCGGGAGAGTTCAAAGATCCGGTGCGCTTTCTTCTCCCCGATGCCCCGGACCTGTGCCAGTTCCTCTTCGGTCGCATCGATGATCGCCCGGATTGACCCGAACTCCCCGAGGAGCAGCCGTGCGTTCTTCACCCCGATCTCGGGGAATGAGGCGATAACCATCTCCATCTCTTCCTGTGAAGACTGGAAGGCCTTGCGGAGCGGAAGCCGGGGAGTCCGGTCACCCCGCTCCACCTCCCGCCGGGCAATCACGGTGAGCAGCTGTGCGGTGTCCTCCTCGTCACGGGAGTGAAACACGGCGATGCCGAGGTCAATGGCGATTGCCGCCAGGGTCCCGCGCAGGGCATTCGGGTGGATATCGCGCTGGGTATACAGGTCTCCCCCCTCGATGATGAGCACCGGGCGCATCGCCTGCGCCGCAAGCTCCTTCAGCTGGCCGAAGAGGTCGCGGTCCACGAGTGTGTCCACGAAGTCCCGCGCCCGTTTCCGTTCGACGAGGATCCGGTTACCGATGGCATAGTCGCCGGATTCAAGCCGCATGATGGTGAGCCTGGTCCCGAGAGCGCTCAGCCGTTCGACCACCCGGGAGGAGGTCTCCCGGTCGTCCACCACGATCTCCGGCACCTCATCGGTGAACTCATCGATCTTCTTCTGCAGCTCCTTCTCTGCCGTTCCGGCGGGAGCAGTCTCCATCTGCACCCCGAGCCGCCGTATCCCGCTCGCCATGGCCTTCTCCCGCGACTGGCTCACGAACCGGAAGGTCTCGTCCGAGGTTCCCTTGGTGACCAGCACTACGACACGCCCGCTCCCGCTCCTCCCGGTCCTCCCCTTCCGCTGGATGCTCCTGATCTCGGAGGGGACTGCTTCGTAGAAAATGACCATGTCGGTCGAAGGGACATCAAGTCCCTCCTCGCCGACAGAGGTGGCCACGAGCACGCGGAACTGCCCGGCACGGAACCGGTCGAGCGCCTCGATCTGCTTTTTCTGGGAGAGGCCCCGCTCGGTATCTTTTGTTGCCTGGCCCACGAAACGCTCGGCAGGGATGCCCTGATTGTTCAGCTCGTCGACAATCTGCTGGACCATGTCCCTGAAACTGGCAAAGATGATGATCCGGCTCTCCGGAAATTCCGAGAGTTGTTTCCGTGTAACCCCGGCCATGATCTCCATCTTGGGATGGAGTTCCTCTGTCCATGACATGCAGCGTTCGAGCAGGCGGATGAAGACCGGGTCCCTGGCCAGCCGTCCGGCAGCTTTTGTTCCCCCGCCGGTAGATCCCTCTGAAAAGAGGCGGTGGATATAGCCGGCAAGCACCCGGCTCCCCTGTGATTCGGCAAGGGACACGGCGTGCCGGAGCTTCATCACCTCGGCGTAGATTGAAGCGGCGGCATAACCGGCGGAATCACGCTCGTGGATCCGTTCCTGAATCTGGGCATTAAGGAAATGGAGACTCTTCATCGAGATCTGCTGCCGCCGGGGGACCGTGTAGCCGAGCTCCCTGAGCCGGGCGAGCCTGTGCTCCAGCAGATCGTTCAGATCATCCACAGCTGCCCTGAGCGGCACCGGAAGGGAGACCTCGATCACCTCGATCTCCCGTTCATGGATGTAGGGAGCGACATCGCTGTCGTGCTCTGACCGTGTCTCGATGATCCCGATGCCGAGGTTCCGGCAGACCTCCTGCACCTTCTCCTCCCTGCCGCCCGGCGAAGCGGTCATGGCAAGGATCAGTGGTGAGCGGGCGGTCTCCCGGTACCGGCCGGCGATGAAGACATAGGCGTAGTTGCCGACTGCACGGTGGCATTCATCAACGATCAGCAGGCTGACATCCTCCAGCGTATAGGCGCCGGACAGGATGTCATTCTTGATCACCTGCGGGGTGGCAAAGATAACCGTGGCCCCTGAAAATTCCTTCCGCCGTTCGTCCGGAGGACTCTCACCAGTGAAGACGACGCAGGCACCCTCGTCCTCACCGGTGAGGAGGTACTTTTTGAAAAAACGGTAGTGCTGTTCGACGAGCGGTTTTGTGGGGGCAAGCATCATCACCCGTCCTCCCTCGTTGTAGAGCCGGGACGCCGCCACCAGGAGGGCCACGGCTGTCTTGCCAAGCCCTGTGGGTAGCACCACCATGGTGTGTCCGTCCAGTGCCCGCATGGCGATCGAGAGCTGATATTCCCTCGATTCAAGGCTCCCGGGACGGATCAGGGGGTGGGTGATCCAGGTCATTCTAGAACCCGGCAAAACTTTTGCGTCCCTCGATCAGGGACCGGATGAGGTCGGCGATTCCTTCGATCGGAACCCGGACCTGGCGCATGCTGTCCCGTTCACGGAGGGTAACCGTCCGGTCTTCCATGGTATCGTAGTCCACGGTGATGGCAAAGGGAGTGCCGACCTCGTCCTGCCTCCTGTAGCGCCGTCCGATTGCCCCTGAGTCGTCATACTCGGCAAGGATTCCCTGCTCCCTGATCGCGCCCGCAATCCCGGTGGCAATCTCCGGGAGGCCGTCGCGGTTCATGAGGGGAAAGACCGCGACCTGGATCGGTGCAACCTTCGGGAGAAGCCTGAGCACACGGCGCTCCTCATCGTCAACCATCTCCTCGTGGTAGCTGTGTTCGAGCACCGCGTAGATCATCCGGTCAATCCCGTAGGAGGGTTCGATGACATGGGGGACGACTTCGGTTCCCGGGACTTCAACGACTTCCTCTCTGACCGTGTAGAGGTCAGGGGTGATCTGCACATCCTCACCGTCGATGGTCACGGTCAGCCCTTCAGGCCCCGGCACACAGGCGCAGATCGCCTCTGCAACCGCCCGTGCATTGCCCCGGAACCGCGGCCCAAGCGCCCCCATATCGGGGATGACCCGTATCCGGCTCTCTTTTTTTGGGGTTTCAAAGGGAATGAAGACTGAAAACCGCTCCCCGCTCTGCCGCTCATGGGCGCGGAGATCATAGTCGGTGCGGTCTGCAATGCCGACGGTCTCCACCCACCCGAAGCGCTCCGAGAAGATTTCCGCATCCCAGCAGTCCTCAGCGTAGTGGGCCCGTTCATCGGGCAGGTGCTGCCTGAACCGGAGCTTCTCCGGGTTCACCCCGATGGAGACCAGGAGTTCGTGGGTGAGGGCGAGGTAGTAGGCGACGTACTGGTTGGCGACCGTTCCATCCCGGACGGCTTCGTCCATCCGGCAGACCACCGGCGGCTGATTCTTCTCCTGCTGGGTGATGGCGAGGAGCGGGATAGAATACCCCGCGTACCGTGTGAAGGCCGGGTGGTCCTTCCCGGTGGGATGGACAAAGATCTCTGCCTCTGCCTGCGTGAACTCCCGCAGCCGTATCATCCCCTGCCGTGGTGATATCTCGTTTCTGAAGGACTTCCCGATCTGGACCGCACCGAAGGGGAGCTTGTCACGGTAGAACCGGAGCAGGCGCTGGAAATCGGTGAACATTCCCTGTGCCGTCTCCGGGCGGAGGTATCCCCTCCGCTGGGATCCGGGGCCGATCGCGGTCTGGAACATCAGGTTGAAATTGAAGACCTCCACCGGCCCGAGTACCACTTCGCATGCCGGGCAGGGGAGGGTGCAGATCAGCTGTGCAAGATCTTCGGTCCCGAGCACTGATGCCCCGGTCAGACCATGCGCTTCTGCGATGTGATCGGCCCGCAGGTACTCCCGGCAGCTGGGGCACTGGCACATCTTGTCGGAGAATCCCTTCACGTGGCCGGAGGCAATAAAAATGTCCTCCTGCCCGATGGTCGGGCATTCGATCTCGTAGTACCCTTCCTGGATGACATAGAACCTCCTCCACACGTTCTCGATATTCCGCTTCATCATCGATCCGAGCGGACCGTAGTCAATAAAACCGGCCACCGAACCGTAACACTCTGATGTCGGCCAGATGAAACCCCGCCGTTTTGCCAGGTCCATTATATTATCGTAGATATCACTCATGGCGATCACGGTGTTCTATTCATATTGGACACCGGAGACAAAAAGCTGTGTGCGGAGGACGCGGCGGTCTGGAAGAAAGATGCTCCTTTATAAAACAAATCCGCTCATCACGGTATTCCTGAAAGCCCTAATTCAAGAGCATTCCTGATTTAAAATCTTTTTTATTCATATTTCAGCCAGAGTGCGGCTGAGAAAGATAGTGTTAAATACGATGCCCTGTATGTATTTCGGTAATTCAACCATGCAGGACGACAACAGAAAATCTCAGTTATTCCAGCTCTTCACCAATATTTCGGGAAAAACAAAGATTGTTGAGCCGATGAAGAAAATTCACGGAACCCTTCGTGACCGTGAAGCAGTAGAGCGGGAAATCGCCCTTGTCATGCGTGAAATTCTGGAACAGGGGCTTTTCAAGACAAAATTGAAACCGATCCAGCTCGCGAAACTGGTCTCGGCATACTCTGCAGGGAAGAACGATACCGAGATCGCCAGGGAACTTGGGGACGAGAAACTCTCAAAGACCGTTGCCCGGGCACGGGTCAGGCTCAAACTATTCAGGGATCTCGATTTCAGGATGCCGTTTGACCGGGAAAAGATGGAAGAACTCCTGGAGTCCGGGAAGACCATGAAGGAGATCAGCGATGAACTGGGGGTGAGCCCCTCCACGCTTCGGGAGTACCGTCATGTCATCGAGCAGCGTGACGACGAGAGTATCGATCCCTACCTTGAACGGATCAAGGATGTGATGGAAGATCGTGATCTGTCCGAGCAGATGACCCGGAGCGCCACAAAGGACAGCCTCGGCGAAGCGATCGATATCACGGAAGCAGAGCTCATCGACGTAACCTGAACAGAGAGCGCACCCTCTCCGAACATTTTTCTGCCCTGATGGGGTATGGTACCCTATCATGGAGCTCACATTTCTCGGGCACGCCTGCGTGCTTCTTTCGGGAACAAAGGCAGTCCTGATCGATCCGTTCATCCCGGACGGGGTTCTCCCCGGGAATCCTGATATGGTCGCGGTTACCCACGGCCATGCCGACCATCTCGGAGAGGCGGTCAGGCTCGGGAGACCGACGGTAGCGATCAATGAGGTGGCAAAATATCTGAAGGAGCAGGGGGTTCCTGCGGAGGGCATGAACCACGGGGGAGCGATGACCCTTGATGGGGTCGTTTTCCGGATGACCCCTGCCATCCACTCTTCCTGGATCGAGGAAGCAGGGCCCGGGTACAATGGCGGCGGATGTGCCGGGTTCGTGATCGGGATGGATGACATACAGGTCTACCATGCCGGAGACACCGCGCTCTTCTCCGACATGAAGCTGATAGGAGAACTCTACCACCCGGATGTCGCTCTGCTCCCTATCGGCGGGCGGTTCACCATGGCCCCCGAGGAGGCGATGATCGCCGCCCGGTTCATCGGCGCCCCGCTGGTCATTCCTATCCACTACAACACCTGGCCGGTGATCCGGCAGGACCCGGTGCCGTTCAAGGCTGCCCTTGAGAGGACAACGGATATCCGCGTGGCGATTCTCGAACCGGGAGAGACGATCACCGTTCCGTGAATCTCCTCTCCACTTTTGCCAGAAGGGGGAAGTTCAGAGGAGTCCGAACCAGACTACGTAGCTGGTGATGACCATCACGATGATAAGGACAATGGCGATTTTACCAAGACACCCTCTGCAGACCCCTGCCTGGTGCTCATGCACGCTCTCGCTCTCGGACCGCCCGCAGACGCGGCAGACCTGGGAGGCAGGGTGGTTCCGGGAACTCATGGGAAAAGAGTGGAGATCAGCTGATTTGAATCTTGTGAAATCAATCAGAAAAAAGGAAACGGTCGATTATTTCCGCGGTCCACTCTTTTGCTGATATTGAATGAGGTGGAGCCGGAGGATGCCGTTGCACGAATTGCAGATGTAGTACTCTTCTGTCCAGCAGGAGGGGCATACCCATCTCCCGCACAGGGTGCACTGCCGCAGTTCATTCAGGGGAAAGGAACTGTTGCAGAGGTCGCACTGGAAGCGGGAGAAGGTTGCCGGATCCTTTTCCGGCGGAGCTCCCTGCGGGCGCATGACCGGGATATCTGCCCTGATCCGTGAGAAGAGATGAGACTCCCCCCGCGGGTCGGGTTTCTTATTTCGGGCCGATCTGTTTTTCCAGAGCATTCAGCCGTTCCTCAAGCCGGACCAGGTTCTCACTCATCTGCTCCCTGAAATTTTTCAGGGCGGCAACCCTGGTCTCGTCCTTGGAGAGAATTTCTTCCTTGGCTTCCCTGAACGACTGGAGCCTGGTCCGGTTGATCAGGGACCACTCATCGATCATCAGCTCAAATCTGCGGTCAAGGTACTCATCGACCCTGCTCTCCATAGGTTTGGTGATGCTGACTTTTCCGGCGCTTCCCCGGAAGTAGTAGTAGATGAGGAAGGCGACGAGTGCAATGATGATGATGACCAGGAGCGCTTCGACAATGGTCATTTCTTTCCCTCCTTCAGGTTCTTCAGACGCGCTTCAAGCGCCCCGAGTTTCTCTTCGGTCTCGGCCTCGAAGATATCGATCTCCGTGGATGCTTCCTCGATTGCCTGGAGCCGGGACTCGAAAGTTCCGAGATCCTGCCGCGTTGCGAGGTCGTAGTCCTGGATCAGGTATTTCATCCGCCGGTCGAGGTAGGTATTCATGTAACTGTCGATGCCCACCATTCAGGACCCCTCCAGTGTTTTGAGATCTGTATCAAGATCGGCAGCCCGCTTCTCGATCCGGGCCTGGCCCTTTTCGAGGTTCCGGATCTCGGTCCTGACACTGTTCAGCCGGTGTTCCAGATCATCGAGCGAATGCTGGGTGATCAGGCCCCACTCATCGATGATGGCTGAGATGTGGGAGTCGAAGTACCGGTCGAGACTCTTGTCCATCGTGGGAAGCCGCTCATCGAGGGCATGTGGCAGGCTTACCAGGGACTCCTTGAACCCGGTCAGCCGGGAGGTTTTGGTTGGTTCCGCAGTCTCCTCCATACGCATCACTTCAGTTTCTTCTCCTCGTCTTTGATCCGTTCAACCAGACGGTCCAGCTTGGTGAGCTTGACCTTGTTCTCAAGGCGCTGGATCCTCTTGTCGACCGCGTTATGCTGGGCATAGATATCGGTCTCAAGCACGATGTTCTCATCGGCAAGGCCCTTGATCTCCTCTATCTTCTCAGGGGGGACGCGGAAGAACGGCTGCCCGCGCTGCGCCATCTCTGCCTTCATCAGTGAGAGCTTCTCCTTCTCGAGATCGATCTCGGCCAGCCTGCTGGTGTTCCTCATCAGCCTGACTTCCTTGATGATGAAGTAGACGATGAGGAGGATGATGACCAGGATGATGATCCAGAACACCGACTGGAACCACTGCCAGTAAGGGGATACGACCACGGTTGTGCTTGTTACATTCGCCATGTACCACACCCTTCCCCGTCAGAGTTCCTTCCCTTCTTTCTTGGGAGTGACCTTTCCGGCGACGTCCTTTGCCCCTTTCTCAACCGTGTGCCCTGCTTTTACCGCACCTTCCTTGACTGCGGTTCCGGCCTTGACGGCCCCTTTGCTGACGGTTTCCCCGGCCTTCGATGCACCCTTCGTGATCTTCTCAGTCCAGGTGACCTTTCTCATCACCGAGACCATGTCCCCCTCGGCAACACCGAGAGCGGCGATGTCTTCGGGGCTGAGCATAATGACCGATTTGTCAACCATCTTATCGGCATATCCGGACACGGTGACAGCATTTGTCTTCTCGTCCCAGACGGCCGGGTATTTGGCGAGGAGGAGTGGTTCTCCCTCTTCTGCCGCAAGCAAGGGCAGGACTGTCTCATGCACCCGGGCCCGGCCTTTGCTCGGGAATGCTCGGACTTTCACCTTGAGTGAAACTGATTCTTCCATAGCAGTCAGAGATACTATCTGATACTATTAATGCTTTTTTCATTCCGGCGTCGGAATGTCCGGGTAGCGCAGTTATTTTCGGAAAAAAGCGGTTATTCCGGGATTATTTCCAATCGCGTATCAATATAGTCCCTGCGATCCTTCATCAGCTGCGGGGGAACCAGGCTGACACCGGACGCTGCCAGTTCAACGGGTGAAAAGGATTTAGAACTCCAGATCGCCCTCTTCCACCACCAGACCGGAATCCGGTTCGTAGGGAAGGGTGCTCCAGAGGAGGCCATCTTTCAGATGATACCCTGCCCGCAGCACCGTCTTTACCGGGGCAGGAATGATAAAGCGCTCCGGGTCCTTCCCTGCCTGGTACTCGTTTTCGAGAACCACCAGGAGCGAGTGCCCCCCGTCCCGGGTATAGCAGTAGAACGGGACTACGTCATCAGGAAGGGGGTGTGGATACTCCCGCCCGGGAAGCACCCATGGTTCAAGTCCTGCAGCCCTGATGATATCGTCGCGCCGTGTCATGGTATCTCTGCACAGGGGAAAAAACAGGTGATGAGGGGTCAGAAATCGGTCATCACCCGGAACTGGTAAAGATGATATATGTCAGTGTAATTTTTATGGCTTATCTTTTCCACGTTGTGCTTTTGGAGGGGTCTTTCCAACAATCGGAGGTCCTGCTCCGTTGCCGCTACAGCGCGAATATGATGGTTAATTCTTACAGGTTCCCTGTTATTCCCATGAGCGGATGACAACCACCGGCCGTGTCGAGTGCATAGCCACGTTCTGCACCGTGCTACCGAGCAGGAAATCATGGAGACAGCCTTTTCCAAAGGAGCTGATCCAGATGACCGATACGTCCTGCTGTTCGGCAATCCTTATAATCTCGCCGGCTGGGTCTCCTCTTGTTACGATGGCCCTGCAATGGATGCCTTGTGCCGCAAGGCTGTCACGGACTGCGCCGATCCGGGCCTCCGCTGCCTGTTCAGACTCCTTGATCTCACTGGATGTCCCGCCCTCCGGTAGTACGACATGGATGAGGATGAGTTCCCCCACCCCCTTCATCGTGCTGGCAAGGGCCGTTGCATGTTCAGAGAACCGGGAGAAATCTATCGGGCAGAGGATCCGGGAGAAGAGCATGGGACAGAACTTTTCATACGTTTTGCCGGTCAGGGTCTCGATGATCTTATGGCGCATGATCAGGACATTGGTTTTGCTGCGGCACAGGATTGTCGATGATACACTGCCAAGGAGCTCTCCTATCTCCACTCTCTTTTCGCGTGCGCTGATAACGATCAGGTCGGCACCCCTTTGCTCCGCGTGTGTTAGTATCCCCTCGGCGATCTCGGGCGATATTGTTGTGTCCAGTGTCACCCTGATGTCCGGGTTGAGTGATGTAAGGTAGCGTTGCGCCTCAGCGAGGGTACTTTCAGCGGTCTCTTTTGCCAGCGTATCAATGAACTGTACCCCCATCGGGTACCGGGTCATTTTGACGACGTGGAGCAGGATGACCTCCCGGACTTGTGGAATACCGGCAATACAATCGAGCATAGTCTCTGCACGTTCTGAAAAATCTGTCGGAAAAAGCACCTTTTCAAACATAATTCACCCCGGCGGCAGCATGTTTAGGTCCGGTAGCGGGCAAAATAAAACGCAACCCCCCCCTTTCAAACAATACATACGGTTTGCGATATTTAAGGGTATCTGGAGGAGGTTCCGGTTGTCCAAGGATTTTTTTGTGCCACCACCTGAAAGGGGTTTCATCCGTGCATCCCGAAGACCACCAGACTCTATAACCCTGGACGCATAAGATCTTCCCGCGAGGAAGGAGGAACCACCATACCCCTGATTGAGTTCTCTCCGGGTCAGGATTACCTGGGAGAGGGTATTTCCCGAGGACTTGCCCGGGGCATACTTGTTTCGGCCGACGGCAGGAATATCACCGGGGAAGGGATGGGTATTGGCGCAGTCGCCCTGAAAGATCGGAGTTTTTCCTACTTTTCCCTGAACTGCAATACAGTGGTTCACGCACCGGATCTCGTGGAAAAGACCTTCTTCATCGATAGTCGTATGATCTGGGGGCTTGGGGTTTTCTCCTCGGTCCCGCTCACCTGGTGCCTGGAGAGGGTGAATGATGTATACATGAGATCGCCTGGCCTCCAGATTCTTCTTTGCCCGGGATCTCATACAAAAAGGCTCCTTGGCCTGAATCCCGTCTTCGAACCCATCCCTCCAATGGCCAAGGCACAATTCACCTACCGCATTGCGGGGAGCCAGATTGATGTCTCTTGTACGATCCATCCTCTCGCCGGACCGCTCCCCTCCGTGTTCATTCTCAGTGAACTAGCCGCGGATTCGTTTACCCACGCCTTCTCGAAGGGAAAGGCAATGAAACCACCTTCCGGATGGGTCCGGCATGAATCCGGGAATGACCTCTATGACCCAGTACACCACATCAGATTCACGTTCTCCCCCCAATCTTTGGGGAGATCTGTCCCATCGACGGTCTGGTGGGGTCGTGAGCATACGAAAAACCTCCGGTGGGCTGGGTATTCCATGGAAATTCCGGAGTGTGACAGGGGGATGGTACCCATTTCCTGTTCCTATACGATCTGCCTCCACGAGGAACCGCATGCAGGGGGGGATAATGGTGTGTAACGAAGGAGTTGCGCTCATATATCCATACTTCCCCGAGGAACAGCCGGTCGAGGAAGAAAAATTATTTCCACCCCTTTCCGTTGCCTACCTCTCCAGCCAGCTAAAAGAACGGTCGGTGCCGGTATCGGTGCACGACGGAACCTTTCACTCCCCCCAGGAGGTAATCCAGAACGTTGCCCAAGAAGTGCCGGTGATCGTCAGTATCTATCTCATGATTACCATGGTTCGGAATGGATCATACCTCCTTGATTCACTGAGAAAACTGCTTCCCGACACGCTTTTCATCACCGGTGGCCCCCTCCCTACCCTCTACCCAGAGCGGTTTGCCGGTGCATACGATGTCGTCTTTCGGGGCGAGGGCGATCTCACGGTAGCCAGGTTCTGCGATGAGTACCGGAATGGCGGGTGCACTCCCGCTGATCTATCAGCCCTGGACCTTTCTTCGTATCCGGGCATCCACCAGCACCGTGGGAATAGAGTAATCAGTACGCCGCTGGTCCATCACCCAGTTGCCGTTATCGAAGCGTTACCGCTCCCAGACCGGAGCAGCTTCGACCACATACGGTACCAGGAGTTCTGGGAACGCACTGCCGGATGCAGGATGACGACCATCATGATCACGAGAGGTTGCCCGTATTCCTGTGATTTCTGCTCTAAACCTGTCTGGGGAAATAATTTCCGTAAACCTTCCCTGGACCGTGTATTTGCCGAGATCGATGAGATTCTTGCACTCGGGTACGACCGGCTCTGGATTGCAGACGATTCATTCACCCTCGATACCGGATATCTCTGGGAGTTCTGTACGAGAAAGATCCGGGAGGGTCTTTCATTCACCTGGGTTTGCCTTTCCCGGGTGGACCGCCTCGATGAATCGATTGTCCGGATAATGCGGGATGCCGGGTGCGTAAGAGTCTATCTTGGGCTTGAGTCGGGCAACGATGAGACGCTCCGCCTCATGGGCAAGCGGGCGTCAGTTGGGGAGGGAATCGAAGCGATCCGCCTCTTCCGGAAGGCAGGAATCGAGACTTCGGGCTTCTTTATCGTCGGCTACCCGGGCGAGACTCAGAAATCGATAGACGACACCCTTGCACTAGCATCGACCCTCCCGCTTGATGAGATCTCCATCAATGTTCCCTTTCCTCTTCCCGGCTCCCCGCTTTTTTCACGGCTGGGTTCCATCGACACTACAGCCGACTGGGACAAGGCCAACGAGATCAGGTTCATTTACCAGTCGGAATTCGATGAAGCCATTCTACGGGAGAAGATCAAACAGGCCACGGATCTGTTCCGGGAACAAAGACAAAAGCGGAACGAAGCACAAAGCTTGGGCAATGTCACCCTTGACATCTAAAAATGTGTGTTCAGGGGCTTTTTTTGGAAAAATAAGCGAAAATTTGGTGATATTTAGAAATCAGTCATCACCCGGAACTGGTCGACCTCTTCCCGGTTGAGCTGCTCGAGGAAGAGGTCGGCCTGGGTGTGGGGATCCTTGCTGGCGGTGATCGCTCTCCCGACCACGATAATATCTGCTCCTGCCTTCACCGCGTCCTTCACTACATCGACCCTGATACCGCCGGCGGTTGCAACGAGGAGCTTTCCTCCGGCTGCCTTCTTCAGGGCCGGGATATCTCCCCACGCATGGGCGGTGTCCTCGGCATCGATTGCCCGGTGGAGCTCGACTACGTCCGGCTTTGCCTTGAGGCTCTTGAGCACTTTGACCGGGTCAGCGACATTCAGCATATCCACGATGGAGTAGATCCCGGTCTTCTTCGCCTCAGCGATGGCCTTTTCGAGGGTCGGCACCGGGGCGAGGCCGGAGATGACCACGGCATCCGCCGATGCGTCTGCCGCCATGCGGGCTTCGAGGTTGCCGGTGTCGAGCACTTTCATATCGGCGATGATGAAGGCATTCGGCCGCGTTTTCCTGATTTCGGAGATGATCTGGAGGCCGAATTTCTTGATCAGGGGTGTCCCGGCCTCTATCAGGAGGTGGTCGTTCTCGGGGAGATCGCTGAGAACAGCTTCCACCTTCTTCATCTCTACCAGGTCGAGCGCAACCTGGAGGTAGGGCGGGTCCCAGAGCCGCTGGACCTTGAAGCCCATGACCGCATGGGCAGACCGGTCTTTTTCGTAGAGCACGGTTGCCTTGTCAGGGAATCCTTCCATCGCCCGCCGGACAGCGAGCTTCATTGCACCGTAGTTGAACCGGTAGATCCGGTTGAAGTCGGTGGCCCCGGGATCGAGGTACACGCTGGCCAGAACGACCAGCGATTCGAGGTCCTGTGTCCCGAACACCCCCTCCTCCACGCAGTCGGCAACAGCCTTTGCCACCGCTGCCTGGACCGGGCCGAACATCTCCCGGATCTGCTCCTCTTTCTTCAGTGTGACCTTGGGAATGACCAGCGTCGCCGGTTTGGCAAGGAGGTTCGGGCGCACAACCGCCAGGAGCGGTGTGTGCCCTGCCGAGAGCTGGGAGAGGGCATTGGCGAATGCCGCTCCGACCGGACCCTCTTTCTCACCGATAATGAGGTCGATATGAGCCAGTTCAGGCCCGTCGCCGACCAGTGCTTCACCTACAAGATACATAAGATACCCCGTGTTCCTGCCTACTAGGTTTGGGATGGTGATTTAAAAAGCACACGGATAATGCGGGGAAAATGACAGATCCCCTGTCAGTTCGAAAGAAATGTGGGGTCGGTGAGATTTGAACTCACGATCGACGGGTCTCTCCGACATGCGTCAGTGCTCCAACGGATCATCATCAGGATTCAGGAGACCCATTGTTCATCATTCACACGACGCGAAAGACCGCTGGAGCCCGTCGCCATTCCGGACTAGGCCACGACCCCGTACCTAAAAAAGTCGCCGTGCGCCGATTTAATGGTTGTGCATTGGAATATCAGTAATACTATATCCTGCAACCACCTCATTCTTTAGGATGGATCTGCGGAGCTATGATTGCGGCACCTCACGCTACCCTCTCCTCGGTGTTACCATCGGAGAAATGCTCAATTCCATCACGGCACGCGTTCCTGATACCGAGGCCGTGGTATCAGTCCACCAGGACGTACGGTGGACCTACCGGGACCTTCTCGCGCAGGTGAACAGCCTCGCCCGCGGACTCATGGCACTCGGCGTCGAGAAAGGTGACCGTGTGGGGATCTGGGCGATGAACTATGCCGAATGGATCGTTGTCCAGTTCGCCACGGCAAAGATCGGGGCCGTCATGGTGAATATCAACCCGGCCTACCGGACCTACGAGCTCGAATACGTCCTGAAACAGGCTGAAATCCAGACCCTGATCATCCAGGGCCGGTTCAAGACTTCGGATTACGTCGGGATGTTCTACGAGGCATGCCCTGAGTCCTTCGAGTCGCGCCCGGGCCGCCTGAACAGCGAGAAGTTCCCGTTCCTGAAGAATGTGGTCTTCATCGGGGACGTCCCCTACAACGGGATGTATACCTGGCCTGACCTCATGAAGAAGGGAGAGAAGATCAGCAGGGACGAGCTGGTCGCACGGGAAGAGGTCCTCGATTTCGATGACGCTATCAACATCCAGTACACCAGCGGAACCACCGGTTTTCCCAAGGGGGTTGTGCTCACCCACCACAGCGTGCTGAACAACGGCTACATCATCGGCGAGGGTATGAATTTTACCGAGAAAGACCGCCTCTGTATCCCGGTCCCCTTCTACCACTGCTTTGGGATGGTGCTCTCAAACCTCGCCTGCATGACCCACGGCTCGACCATGGTGCTCCCCACCCCAACCTTCAATGCGGAAGAGGTGCTGAAGACCATCGAGCAGGAGCGGTGCACAGCCCTGCATGGGGTCCCCACCATGTTCATCGCCGAGCTCGCCCACCCGGATTTTCCGAAGTATTCGATGAGAACGCTCCGCACCGGTATCATGGCCGGTTCTCCCTGCCCCGTTGAGGTGATGAAGGCGGTGAACCGGGAAATGAACATGTCCGAGATCGTGATCGTGTACGGTCAGACCGAGACTTCCCCGGGAGTCACCATGACCACCACCCGGGATCCGCTCGACAGGAGAGTCTCCACGGTAGGCCGTGTCTTCCCCCATACCGAGCTGAAGATCGTTGACCCGAAGAGCGGCAGAATTGTCCCGCGGGGGGAGATCGGCGAGATCTGTGCACGGGGATACTGCGTGATGAAATGCTACTACAATAACCCGAGCGCTACCCACGCCACCCTCGATTCGAACGACTGGAATCATACCGGCGACCTTGGCACGATGGACGATGAGGGGTACGTGAAGATTGTCGGGCGGCTGAAGGACATGGTCATCCGGGGCGGAGAGAACATCTACCCCCGGGAGATCGAGGAGTTCCTCCACCACCATCCGAAGATTGCCGATGTCTATATCATCGGACTCCCGGATGCCAGGTACGGTGAGGAGCTGATGGCCTGGGTCATGGTGAAGGAGGGAGAGACCCTGACCGAAGAGGAGGTCAAGGAGTTCTGCCGTGGGAAGATCGCCCACTACAAGATCCCGCAGTACGTGAAATTCGTAAACGTTTTCCCTATGAGCGTGACCGGGAAGATCCAGAAGTTCAAGATGAGGGAGATATCCATCCGTGACCTCGGGCTCGAGGATGTCTCACGGATAGAGACGGCATAATCTCATTTTTTTATGCGGTTTCTTTGAAATTCAATATATGATCTACCGGATATTAATCCCTCATTTCCTTCGACGCTCCCGGGGCTCCTTCCTGCCGCTGTGGCGCCCCGGGGTGCGACAGGGGTGTCAATTTTCATTTTCGAGCGTTATCGGATGCCATTCTTGAGCTCCTTCCTGTTACTGCAATCTTTCTTGTTCCGGTGTGAGTTAGGGAGTGGAATTCCCGTGCAATCGGGATGAAATGAATCACGAAGAAATGTATCTGATACTGAAACAGGGCAGATGTAGCTCTGATACTGACCCTATCGCATTGTGGGGGATGCCTTAGCGGCGGGGGTAAGCCGAAGGCGCAACCCCCAAGAGCGTCATAATCATAGCAGGTTTGAAATATCGATGGAAAAATTCATAATTAAATCACCACGATACGGTTCAGCGATTCCCATAGGCTTTCCCCTATTCCCCGCCTCCCCGCCTCACCAGATCGGCCGCCGCGGCAGATGCTCCCCTGATGACCTCCTCTTCCCAGGGGATGACCCGATCCTTCATCAGGATGTCACCATGGCAGATGACGGTCCGGACAGCGGATCCTGAGCATGAGTACACCAGGTTCGAGTCGGGGTTGTGCAGCGGCGTATTGCACACCGCGTTCCGGTCGACCAGGATGATATCCGCCGGTTCACCGGGTGCCATGGTCCCGTTCCCCAGGCCGAGCGCCCGTGCACCGGCCGCGGTGGCCATGGACAGGGCCTCGGATGCAGGGAGGAGCGTCTGCGAGTTCCAGGAGAACTTCTGGAGGAGGGCAGCGGTCTTCATCTCCTCAAAGAGGTCGAGGTTGTTGTTTGACGCGCAGCCATCGGTTCCGAGCGTCACGTTCACGCCGTTCTCTTTGAGCCAGGGGTAGGGCATCGCCCTTCCGACGGCGAGCTTCATGTTGCTGACCGGATTGTAGGAGACATGCACTCCCCGCTCTCCCAGCAGTGTGCACTCTCCGCGATCGAGCCAGCAGCAGTGGGCGGCCACGGTCCGGGGGGTCAGGATGCCGCAGTCATCGAGAATCTGCACCGGCCGACGCCCCCACTGCTGTACCGCATCGGATATCTCCTTTTCAGTCTCGCCGAGATGGATGTGGACGGGGATCTGTTCGCGGGCACTCAGTCCTGCGCACCACCGGAGGCTTTCCTCAGATACCGTGTAGACCGCGTGGGGCCCCAGCGCCGGCTGTATCTTCGGGTTTCCCATCGCCCGGATCGATGCGACCAGCTGTTCGGTCGCCTTCATCTCACGTTCGCGCCGGTCCGGGTCAAAGAGATCGATGAACCCGTAGGAGAGCACAGCTTTGAGACCGGATTCGGCGACTGCCCGCGCTGCATCCTCCATGAAGAAGTACATGTCCGAAAAAGCGATCGTTCCGCTGCGGATCATCTCCAGGCAGGCGAGACGGGTTCCCCAGTAGATGTCATCACCGGTCAGGAGGGCCTCGAGCGGCCAGATCTTCTCCGAGAGCCAGGTCTGGAGGGGCAGATCGTCGGCATAGCCGCGCAGCAGCGACATTCCGGCATGGGTATGGGTGTTGACCAGCCCGGGTACGGCCAGGAACTTCGTGCCACCGATGTGCACATCCGCGTCATCCCGGCAGGTCCGTCCGATCCCCTCGCCCACGGCCTCGATGATCCCGCTGCTGTTGATGAAAATATCACGGTGACCCTGGCGGGTAAGGACATCCTCGATCAGAATCGAACCGCGCTTTTTCGGAAATTCTTCATTCTCCACCGTCATGCCATTCCCCCGATAATACGCCTGACTATCCCGCTGGTCCGCTCCCGGTGCGCTGCAGCAGAGGCAAGGATGTGATCATAGGTCAGGGCCTCATCCGATAGTCCGTTGGCGTAGTTGTCGATGGTGCAGAGCGCGGCAACCTCCATTCCGAGCTCGATAGCCAGCGTTGCCTCCGAAGCGATGGTCATGCCAACGACATCAGCTGCCCGGGCGAGGGCCTGCACTTCAGCGACGGTCTCGATCCGCGGCCCGGGGGTCTGGACGTAGATTCCGCCGAACCGTGCCTCGGGGAGGGTCTTTGCGAGCTGCTGCATGAGTGAGGGCGAAAATCCAGGGTGGACATGGCGGATCCGGTTCTCGTGAATGGAAGGGATAGTGGCGCTGCTGACATAATCGTCCGGGATGATCAGCGAGCCCGGGGGGATCTCCCGGTGCAGCGATCCGGCCGAGCCGATGGTGACAACCCGGGTGACCCCGAGAATGGCGAGCGCCGCAAGGTGGGACCGGAAGTTGATGCGGTGCGGGGGCCGCTCTCCCTGATGACGGAGGATAAGCGCAATATCCCCGTAAAACACTTCGGAATTCCCAAACGGTGTATACACCACTTTTTTTTCAAGTTCCGGCAGTTCTGCGTACAGAAGGCTTGTCCCTCCAATGATCCCGAGCATCTCCGCACCTTCCTTATCCATTATAGTGAGATCAGGGCATGATGGTATCATTTTCGATCCAGGGTTCCTACCATCATCCCGCAAGATGTTTTTGCCCGCACCCCTAAATCTCAGTACTATGGGCCGGTTTGCCACCATTGACGATGATGCCATCCGCAGGGGGGAATGCACCGACATCTACTTTGTCCGGACCGAAGAGGTCCTCCGGGCATCAGGAAGGAATCCGCGGGTTGC
>Ga0209269_1000693_pt1 | contig 26490 bp, 22 predicted proteins | sample MTBAKMMethaMetaG_FD_187455 | JGI IMG/M metagenome (GOLD analysis project Ga0209269, IMG submission 187455) | Enrichment culture microbial communities from Arthur Kill intertidal strait, New Jersey, USA, that are MTBE-degrading - MTBE-AKM (Arthur... | ecosystem: Environmental > Aquatic > Marine >... | reverse complement strand
CTCCGACCTCCTGATCACCGTGCAGGCGGCGTCCCTGCCGTCCACCGTTGAGGCGCCCGTGCAGGCGACCTACCAGATCCAGGAGATCGCCCTGTACCGCGCCGACGCTGCGGCGATCGGCTCGGCCACGATCGAGTTCGCCGTCCCGACGTCCTGGCTCGACGCCCGCGGCCTCGCCACCGATGATATCGTGCTGCTGCGGTACGTCGACGGCGCCTGGACCGCTCTCCCGACCACCTTCGTCGAGGAGAAAGACGGCTACGCGTATTACTCGGCCGAAACGCCGGGCTTCTCGTACTTCGCCATTGCGGTGGAGAAGAGCGCCACGGCCGGGGAACCCGCCGTCGTCAAGACGACCGCTCCGGCGTCAGAGGTGACGACGGCCGCGGCCGCCACCACCGCTCCGGCAACCGCGGAGCCGACGCAGCAGTCGCCCCTCCCGTGGTTCGTCGCATTCGTCGCCCTCGGCTCCTTCCTCATCCTGAGGAAACACTAACTTTTTCTTTTTTTTGCGGAACGTGTTAACTGAATATGATGAACTATTCTCAAATGGCAATGCTGATATTGTCCGAATGAGATATCTGAATCTACTGATAGCCCTTTTCTGAAGAAAAAAAGGAGATTAAAATGAGAAAATTGAACGAACGGCCTCACATCGGATGGTGTGCCATCACCCTTCTGGTCCTGGTTCTGGCGGCGTTCTGCATCGCCCCGGCGGCGGCGGACGACACCGGTGGAATTCAGATGCCCGGTGCAAAGAACTTCGACCTGATCCTCTCCAACGGACTGACGAAATATTTCAAGTTCGAGGGCGGAGGAATCAACGCCCTTCACATCACCACCGATCCCACCGACGCCTATGGACAGGTGACGACTGGGGAGCAGTCCGGAGTCTTTTACCTCTCGGAAACAGGGGGTCGAGGCTTCTTTGACGATATGATCCTGATGATCGCTGTCAATGGCACGATCCCGGACGACTTTGCCGTTCACATCAGGGCGAGTGGCTACCGCTGGACGCCGACGCCGGTCCTGAACCAGCCCCCCGCAGCAGATGCGATCGATTACGTCAGTGGGAGCTACGAAGGGACTATCACAAAAAATGACTTCGTATACCGGCCGCAGACCTGGAAACCGGCCGGGAACAATGCTCCGGGTAATTATCCGATCTATGAGGGGCAGGATATGTCCGACACCGGGAACACCTTCCATATGGTGTTTGTGGACCTGAACGCCGGCATCATCGGTGAAAACTCCATGATCCCGGACATGATCGACAGCGGTGCGATGAAGATCGAATACGAGTTCGAGAACCTCGACACCTTTGCGGCCTTCAACTCCTATGGCTGGTGCAACCAGTCCAATCAGGGTCAGGGCATCTCCTGGACGAACAGGGTTTCTGATACAGGGAGCAGCGGCTATATGGTCCTCGGAACGGGATCATCCGGCGACACCGCCGCCGGCGGCGAGGGGGCCGCCGCCGAATCCGGATTGTTAGGGCAGGAAATAGAAAGCAGCGCCTCCGGATCTTTTAACGGCGCCGTCTCTCTCCTCCCGGCAACCGGAGCCCCGGCCTCTCTTGTGCCCGGCAGCACCGCCGACCTCTCCATTCCCATCGACGGTGTGAACGGAACGGTGCGGGGCGCAACCCTGTATGTCTTCGTTTCTGGCTCTCAGCAGGAGACGACCGCATATGGCACAGAGCCGTCTCTCTCCTTCACGGTCAATGGACATACAATCGATCCCGACAGGACGTTCACCGATCCCGAAGGGAGTTCAGGAGCACCGCAGTCGATGACCTGCGCCTTCGATCTGAAGGACCTGGTCGCCGGGCAGAATACGCTCGCGATACATGTCAGAGATGACGGTCCGGCGGGATCGGTCTGCAATATTTCCGGTGCTCTCCTCCTGCTCTCGGTGGAAAATCCCGATCTTCCTTCCGTCTCCCTCCAGGTGGCCGAGTGCTGTGACGCCATCGGTGTCGGCATGTCCGATGGTGTCTTTGAAGAGGACGCCATGACGACTGCCGTCTTTGACGGTCCTTCGGACATGAACCAGATCTCAGAGAGCAAACTGATCGTAGTCGGCACCGCCGCAGAGAAGAGGGACGGCACAAAGGACCAGGTCGGTTTCAACGAGCGGCAATGGACCGGGGCATTCAACCGGAGCGGGGTGGTTCGAACCGCCACGCTTGAACCCGGCTCTGTGATCTTTCCGGGAGAAAACCAGGTGACGGTCGGGACGGGTGCCGACGCCGACGACAACGGCGTGCTCGTCAACCGGCTCATTGTCCTTGAATATGGCGGTGGGGCCATAGAGAGCGGTGCCGACGGCTCTGTCGGAACCAGTGCGACGACGGTGAAGGCGTTTCTGATCGACGATACGGTCGTCTCGAAGATGGTGGTGACGTTTCCCGAATCCGACACGCAGGTCCGCGCCGGCGTGACCGGCTCTTCGCTGCCCGACGGCGTACCGGAGCCTTCTGGCACGCTATTCGATCTCAGGCAACTGGAGATCTCGGGTGCTTCGTCTCTCCCGGACGGCGTGAAGATCTATTTCCGTGTCCCGGCGTCCTGGTTTGCTTCAACAGGATCCGATCCCGCCGACGTGCTGGTGCAGGCGTATGAGGACGGGACATGGCAGTCCTCTCCTGCTCACCTGGAGACGACACGCAAGGATGGGATGGAGTATTCGGCCACGGTGGCAGGTCCGTCCCTGGTTGCGATCGCTGCCGTAGCCGGAGAGCCCACCGTTGCACTCCCGGAAGAAACCGATGAGGAGAACCCGGACGCCACGCCGACACCACAGCACGCTTCATCGACATGGCTGATCCCTGTCGCCGCGTCCGGCATTCTGGTGCTGGTGCGGCGTCACTAAATTTTTTTAAAATTTTTTGCGTTGCTGCTCCCCGACGGATCCGTACGCAGGGGCTATCTGTTGAATGTGTGCGAATGTTTCCTGTCTCTAAATCATTAAATATTTTTAATCCGGGAGAATTGTAATCATCCAATTATTTTTCACGTAATGTACATCAAGTTAATTTTATTTAGTGTACTTACCTGGATTTACAAACATTATTATACGGCATGGAAGAGACGAGTAATCAATACCGACGGGGCCATGTTAAACAAAAATCATTGATTTCATGAGTCCTATCGTATTTTGCTCGACTTGTTGACAGGTGAAGTATTATGAAAATCATTGCTCACTCTAAAAATGACGGGGCATGGAGATGGACGGTGATCGTTGCAGTTCTATTCCTTCTAGCAACGATCTGCCTGCCGGCAGCGGCTGATCCGCTGTCGCAGACCCGCCACATCTTCATCAACGTCTCGAACACGGACGGCGTGAAGTACAACCTTGACGGCGCCGCGTACGGGGGACCGAACAACACGTATTACATCAAGGCCGACGGCGGGGGCTTGAACGAGCTCCATATCACCGCCGATGTGGCCGACGCCTATGGCCAGGTGACGACGAGCAGCAACCAGTCCGGTGTTTTTTATGTTTCCAACACCGGCGGCCGCGGCTTTGACGACACCATCGTCCTCCTCCTGGCCGTGAACGGCACGGTCCCCGACGACTTTGCCGTTCATATCAAGACGAGCGGCTACACCTGGACACCCTCCACCGTCACCAACCAGGCCCCGACGAACTACACCTATGTCGAGGGTGCGGTGAACGAGACGTTCACGAAGGAAGACTTCCTGTACGGTCCGCAGACCTGGAAGCCCGGTCCGGGCAAAGCCGAGCCCTATCTCCCGCCTGGCCTGCCCCTCTACGAGTACCAGGACGTCACGGATACAAGCAACAACTTCAGCCTGATGTTCATCGACCTCGACGTCGGGAACATGTACCCCTCGAAGTTCAGCGGCGCCACCCTGACCAACAACGGCGCTTCAAAGGTTGAGTATTCCTTCGAGAATCTGGAGACCTTCGCTTCGTTCAACGCTTATGGATGGTGCCTCGCCGCCAACCAGGCACAGGGCATCTCCTGGACCAACCGGGTGAACGCCGCAGGCGAGACCACCGCGGGTACGAGCAGTTATGCCGTAACGGGCATTGCACCGTCGACTGATGTCGTATTTAACGGCACCCTCGCCCTCGGGGAGGGCAACGTGACCGTCACCTCCTCCGAGGGGAGTGAATACTCGATCCCGGTGCGCACGCCGCTCGGCGCTCTTGACGCCGCCTCGAAGGCCGGTACCTTCACCTATGCGATCACCGGCAAGAAGTGGGACACCATGGGCATCCTGCTCCTCAACGATATCGGGGCATACCCCTATGTGAAGGGCGGGAACAGCTGGGTCTGCTACGTAAACGGCACTCTGCTCGACGACTACGGCAATCCGACCACCGAGGGCCTGAATGTCTATGATCTCAAGGATGGCGATACGGTCGACTACTACTACGGCCCCGACGGCGTAACGTCGGAGACAGCCGAAGCGGCGGTTCACATCGTCGTATCCACCAATACCGGTCCTGAAGTCGTCTACTCCGGGGAGATTATTCTCTCGGAAGGCAACGTGACCGTCACCTCCTCCGAGGGGAGTGAATACTCGATCCCGGTGCGCACGCCGCTCGGCGCTCTCGCCGCAGCCTCGAAGGCCGGTACCTTCACCTATGCGATCACCGGCAAGAAGTGGGACACCATGGGCATCCTGCTCCTCAACGACATCGGGGCATACCCCTATGTGAAGGGCGGGAACAGCTGGGTCTGCTATGTGAACGGCAACCTGCTCGACGACTACGGCAACCCGACCACCGAGGGCCTGAACGTCTACGCCCTCCAGGACAGCGATAAAATAGTCTATTGCTATGGTCCGGACGGTGTCACCGCCGAAACAGCCGAAGCGACCGTTGAGATCACTGCCCGCCTGACCTCTGCCGACATCGTCTACAGCGGCGAGCTCACGCTCGGGGACGGCAATGTGACCGTCACCTCTTCCGAGGGCAGCTCCTACTCGATCCCGGCGCTCACGCCGCTCGGCGCACTCAGTGCGGCTGCGGGCCAGGGAAGTTTCACCTATGCGATCACCGGCAAGAAGTGGGACACCATGGGCATCCTGCTCCTCAACGACATCGGGGCCTATCCCTATGTGAAGGGCGGGAGCAGCTGGGTCTGCTATGTGAACGGCAATCTGCTCGACGACTACGGCAACCCGACCACCGAGGGCCTGAACGTCTACACCCTCAAGAACGGCGACGAGGTGGCCTATTACTACGGTGCCGGCACCGCGAACGCCACCACCGCCGAGGCTGCGGTGTTGATCACGGTCAAAACCGCAGCCGCACCGGGCGACTGGACCCTGGCGATGAGCGGGGCACAGACCGTCACGGTAACGAAGGCCTATTTCGAGAACGGCATTGCCTGCGGCCACGGCGCTTCCTGGACCGACCCCGACACCGGTGAAGTCTGGGCGGGCATGCCCCTATGGTTCCTCGTCGGTATGGTCGACGATGTCGAGTCCGGAAGCCACTACGTCTTTAACGATGCCCTTGCAGCTCAGGGATATTCGGTGAAGGTAACTTCCGCCGACGGATACTCCGTCAATATCCCGAGTGCCGAGATGGCCCGGAACAGCGGCTTCATCGTTGCAAACACGCTCAACGGCTCAGTATTGCCCGAGACCATCGGTGAAAAGAGCAAGCCCTGCTGGCCGCTCCAGCTCAAGGGCGCAAACGCCAGCGCCGGCCAGCTCGTCGGCGCCATCGCCTCCATCGAACTCGTCGGCCTGCCAGAGCCCTCCGAGGGCTGGACCCTGAAGGTCTGCGGTGTCGTCAACGATACCGTCACCCAGGCTGAGTTCGAGGCTGTCTGCGGCCACGGCGGTGTGAACTACACCGACAACGAGGGCGTCGTCTGGACCGGCGTACCCCTGTGGTACCTCCTCGGCGTCTCCGACAACCTGGAGACCACCGACCACTGGACCTTTGACGACACCCTTGCCGCCACCAACTACACCGTTCAGGTGATCGCGAGCGACGGCTATTCGCAGGAGTACGGCAGCGCCCAGGTCGCCCGGAGCAACGGCTACATCCTTGCGAACCTGATGAACGGTCAGGTCATCCCTGACAGCGACTCGTCCTATCCGATCAAACTCGTCGGCGACAACGTGCCCAAGAAAGTGAAGGCAGTCGCCGAGATCGACCTCGTCGACCTGATCCCGCAGCCCCCTGCCGAGGGATCGTGGAACCTCGAACTGCTCGGTAAGATCGACTACACCGCTACCGAGGCCTTCTTCGAGCAGGCGGTCGCCTGTTCCCACCACACCACCACCTGGACGAACCCCGAGACCGGCGAGACCTGGGGCGGCATCGGCCTCTGGGAACTCTGCGGTTTTGTCGATGACAGGATCCCACACGGTTCGGACGGCTTCAACGACGCCGCAGCCACAGCTGGCTACACGGTGATCGTCACTGCCGCGGACGGCTACTCCAAGGAGTTCAGCAGCAAGGATGTCGCGCGGAACAACAATTATATCGTTGCAAACACGCTCAACGGCACTCCGCTCTCGAACGAGGGTGACAAAGCCCCCTGGCCGTTGCGGCTTGTCGGCTCAGACGTCGCAGGCAGCAACAGCGTCGGGGCCATCGCTTCGATCGAGCTGACCGACTTCCAGAAGCCGACCGAGATCCCGACGGTCCATGTGGTCAGCTACGACGCCGACGGCACGACGATCATCAACGAGACCACCCTCGACTACACCTGGATGGAGGAGCACCTCGCCGTCTACGGTGACGGCGAGACCGTGTACCACTTCCAGGGCCCGACCTTCGATCCCGACGACCTCTGGAACCCGGCCGAGGACAAGAACGCCATCCCCGGCAAGACCTACGGCGCCGTGAAAGGCACGTCGATCAAGGACCTCTGCGACCTGGTGGGCGGCATGTCCGAGGGCACCGAGATCGTTCTTGAGGCGACCGACGGCTACCAGACCAAGATGAACTATACGAACATCTACGCGCCGCTCGACCGTCAGGGTACGGCGATCCTCGCCTGGTACAAGGCTGACGAGGGGTACGTACCCGATTATGCCAACGGCTACCGCCTCTACTTCATCACACCGGACACGATCTTCGGCAATGAGGACATGCGCCTCTGCCTCGACGAGGCATACTGGCACTACTACTGGCAGGACGGCATTCAGTACCCATCTGCAGCAGGCATCTCTGCCCGTAACATTGAAACGGTGAAGATATACCACCCTGAAAAAGAATGGAGCCTCTCCCTGGAGGGTAGCATCTCCACCGATATGAGCAAGCACTACTTCGAGGAGGGCATCGCCTGTGAGGCGAGCCACCGGGCCACCTACACCGACAACCAGGGCCAGGTCTGGGAAGGCATGCCCCTCTGGAGGATCATCGGGTGGGTCGACGACGACAACGAGCACTCCGGCGCCGCCTTCAACGACACGATGGCTGCGATGGGCTACACCATCCACGTGATCGCAGACGACGGCTATGAAGCGACCTTCACCAGCCAGGAGATCGCACGGAACAATAATTACATCCTCGCCAACAGCGTCGACGGCCACCACATCGATGCCGAAGACTCGGCATGGCCGCTGAAGCTCGTCGGCGTGAACGTCACCGGCGGGAAATCGGTAAAGGCGGTCGCCAGGATCGCCTTCATTCCCCCGAACGAGGGACAGGAGCAGGTCATCGACACCGGGAACATCACCGCCGGTTCGGAGAAGAACTTCCCGGTGACGAACAACTCCGTGTCCAGCATCACCCTGAAGGCGAAGAGCAACATCAGCGGTGCGGAGTTCGCCGTATCGACGGTTGACAGCCCGCCCGCCTCCGAAGGGACGCCGAATGCGACCGTTTACTCCTATGTGCACATCGTCTACCCGTCGGCACAGGAAGCCCTCGACCAGGCCGTGATCACCTTCTCCATCCCGACCGAATGGCTGACTGCGAACAACATCGCCGTCGACGACGTGGTGCTCTACCGCTGCCACAACGGCACCTGGACCGAACTCCCGACCACCTACCTGACGACCCTCGATGGGTATGCATGGTTCGAAGCGACCACGCCGGGCTTCTCCTACTTCGCCGTAGGCGGCGTGGCCTCGTCGCCAACGCCCACCCCGTCCTCCTCATCGAGCGGCGGCGGAGGCAGCTCCTCGGTCTCGGCCGTTTCCGGCTCGATCGCGGCAGGAGGATCCACGACCTTCACGGTGACGGACACCTCGATCTCCTCGATCACCGTGGCGGCGAAGGATCAGATCTCCGGCCTCCTGCTCACCGTGCAGGCCGCAACCCTCCCGAACGACATCTCCGCGCCCGAGGGTGCGGTCTATGAGATCGAAGAGATCTCGCTGTATCGCGTCGATTCGTCGGCCATCTCCTCTGCCGTGATCTCCTTCTCGGTGGACGCCGCATGGCTGACGTCCCATGGTCTCACCGCCGCCGACATCACCCTCATGCGGTATGCAGACGGAGCGTGGCAGCCCCTCACGACGACGTTCGTTGAGGAAAAGGATGGAAAGGCATACTTCACCGCGGAAACGCCGGGCTTCTCCTACTTCGCCATCACCGGCGAGAAGGGTTCCGCCGTCGTGCCGACGGAAACGCAACCGGTCGCCGAGGTGACCACGGGGGCACCGGCCGACACGACCACCACCACGGCCCCGGCGACCACCTCGCAGCAGTCGCCGGTCTTCTGGGCTCTTCCCTTCCTTGCCTTTGGTGCACTCCTGGCAATAAGGAGAAAATAACCCTTTTTTATTGAGGGCCTTTCTCTCACAGAAACGGTGACGAGTATGGAAAACCGAATTTTTAAAATTTTGATCCTGGCGATATGCGCCCTCTCTCTCTTTTCAGGGACGGCAGCAGCCGCGACGACCTCGGTGCATGTGGTGAAATACGCCCCGGACGGTGCGAGCGTGGCCAACCAGACAACCGTGGACTATGTCTGGATGGAGGCACACCTCCCGGTCCTCGGCGACGGCGTGACGCATTACTACCACCAGGGACCGACCTTCAACGAGTCCGATCTCTGGGACACGGCCGAGTACCAGAACGTGGATACCAGGGATATGGGCGCCGTGAAGGGGACGGCCGTCAGCGATCTCTGCAATCTCATCGGCGGGATGGCGCCCGGCGACACCCTCCGGGTGCTGGCTGAAGACGGTTTTTACAAGGATTTCTCCTATGAAACGGTCTATGGTGCCGACGGGAGAAAGGGAGAGATGGGCCTTGCCTGGTACGTCGGCGAGGACTCGTTGACCGGCGATCCCCAGGGCGAAGGCTATGTCCCTGATTACTATGATGGTATGCGCCTGATCTTCTTTGCCGACGCTTCGACAAATCCGTGGGGCTGGCACGTCTTCGGCGACACCGATATGAAGGAGACTATGCCCGAAGAGGAGTGGCACTTCTTCGGCGGCAAATGGCCGTCTTCAAGCGGCCTCTCGGTCAAGATGGTGAGCGATCTTGAGATTTACACGAACAGCGACGCGAACGGAGGAGAGGACACACCTGAAACGCCGGCCACTAAGGCCCCTCTCGGGATTGCCGCGGTTCTTGCCGCGCTTGCCGTCGGCATCGCTCTCCGGAGGTGATGATACACCATGAAAACGATTCTGCCTGAACGATATCGAACAATCTTCTTTCTTTTTTTTGTCCTTCTAGTTGCGGCGGCGACAACGGTCCCGGCATCGGCCGTTGCGACGACAGAGCTGACGATCACCAGACTCGCCGCCGACGACACGACGGTCCTCGACGAAAAAACGGTCGAATGGCAGTGGATGCGGGACAACCTCCCGGTCCTCGGCGACGGCATAACGATGTACTACAACCAGGGCCCGATCTTCGAAGGGGCCTGGGAAGACGTCCATCCCGGCGAGACCTATGATCCGTGGAACCCGACCGAGGACGTGAACCTCGAGTACAAGGACCACGGGGAGTTCATGGGCACCGACGTGAAGGACCTCTGCGAACTTGTCGGCGGTGCGTCCGATGGCGACATGGTGACCATCAAGGCTACTGACGGGCTGACCAAGACCTGGCCCGCCGAGTATATCTACAGTCCAGACCCGAGACAGGGGCCGATGGTGGTCGCCTGGTACCACGGCACCGACACCGGATACGTGAATGAAAACTTCCGCGAAGGCATGCGCCTGTACTTCCTGGGCGAAACGACGAACGACCAGGGGATGCATGTCTGGGGCAACTGGGATATGCACGAGTCCTGGGACGAGGAGTACTGGTACTATTACAACGGCCAGTATCCTTCCGCATCCGGCAACTCGGTACAGATGGTCAACCGGATCGTCATTCACAGCCAGATCGACCCGACGTCCGGGTCGAGCGGCGACGGCGAGGGGAGCAGCCATGGTTTCGAGGGGTCACAGTTGACCCAGGACCTGCACGGCACGGTCAGCGGCGACCTCGATATTATCGGGACAATAGGGGAAGCCTACCGGATCGGGAGCGGGGAGTCGTGTGTGTTTTATCTGGACACGACCGGCCTGAACGTCACGGGCGACGCCTATCTCTATGTCTTCGGAACGAACAACACGGACTCGACGGGAGATGACGGGACAGGCATAGAGTCCGTCCTCGGCACGAAGCCCCTGACGACCGCCTCGTACGACGCCGATACCGGCGACGGTTCGGAAGCCGCCGCCGAGACCTGGCGGTACGATATTCCCATTTCGGCGCCCGGCACGAATCAGACCCTCACCGTCACGAACCGGGGTTCGCCTGGTACCGGGGTGACGATCTACGGCGGCGTGCTCGTCGCGCCGGTCTCCGGCGGCGCGAACACGACCGAATGGTGGATCGCCGGGGGTGCGGACACGGTGCAGGCCGTCCCCGATCTGGGCGTCTATGAGGACGATGCCACGACGACCGTCTACTTCACCGGTGTCGGCGGAGCAACGCAGGATGCTATCGGCCGGATCGTTGCGGTCAGCACCGGGGCGTCGGGCAACGATACCATGACAAACAGGGTCTCCCTGAACGACGGGGAGTGGTTCAACCTGCTCTCCGACGGCAGGGACGCGATCAGCATCGGCGGGGCCGACGTGACCTCCTATGTCCGCGAAGGCGAAAACCTGGTGACAGTATCGAGCGTTCCGTACGGAGAACCCGGAGATTTCCTGGAGAACAGGCTGGTCGTCCTGACCCTGACGCATCTCCCCGAGACGGCGGGCGCGGAGGAAACGGCGAATCGTACCGCGGCGGCGCCGGAGAGCACCGGCACCACGCAGATCGCCGCGTCCGCGTCGACAACTCTGTCTGAGACCGGAGATAACGGGACCGGCGAGATCTCCGACGCCGGGAGCGGTCGTTCGATCTGGGACGACCTGCTCGGTCTGGTGGGCGTGGAGAACGGGCTTTCCGGTCTTCCTCTCATCGGATGGCTGTTCCAGGGGACATCCCCCGGGACGGGCGGCGTGACGGTCGCACCCGGGCAGGTTGTGAATACTTCTGAAGAAGAGGCGACACCCGTTGCCACTCCTGTCAGGGAAATTCCGGCGAACGCCACCATTTCGGTCGTCACGAACCCTGCGGGCGCCATGATCACGCTCGACGGCGAATATCTCGGCGTCATCACCCCCGTCGACCTGAAGGACATCCCGACCGGGAGGCATACGCTGAGACTGGATCTCACAGACTACGCTCCCTATGAAACCTCGTTCGACCTCGAAGAAGCCACCACCGTTGCGGTCTCCCTCGACCCCGATAACCCGAACCTCGACGAAGATCTGTTCTGTCTGGATCTTGCGGCGATGCAGGGGCTGGAGGGGCGTTCTGGCGGGATCCTGGTGGAGGCGACAGATGAGGGCGCCGACATTTACGTCGACGGTAAAAATCTCGATAAACAGACGCCTCAGGTCATCACCGGCCTGAAACAGGGACTTCACCGCGTGAAGATCAGGATGGGGTCCACGAAGTACGTTCCCGACACCCTCGAGGTATGGGTCACCGCGGACATGATCACGCCGGTGTACTTCGACCGCCTCGACAGCGACGCTTCCCGGACGATCACGATCGACGATCCCGCCTTTACCGGAGAGTACTTTTCGGTCAACGGCATCTACACCGGAAAGAAGATGCCGTCGAAAGTGACGATCACCGGCATAAACGCCTTTGCGGGTATCGTCCACGACGGGGCCTATCTTTCAGTGCCGATCTCTGACTTTGCCGAGGACGGAAGCACGACCGATCTGGACGAGTACTCATCTACCTTCGGAAGCATCATGGTCACCTCGGATCCGCCGGGAGCACGCATTTTCGTTGACGGGTTCGACACCGGCCTCGCCACGCCCTACCGTATTGACAACATTTCTCCCGGTTATCACCGGTTCATGCTCGCAAAGCCCGGTTATCTTCCGGGAGAAACCCTTACCCTCGTCCCCGAACGGATGGACGACCGTGAGATCGATATTACGCTTGAACCCTATTCGTATGGATACCTCTATGTCAACAGCACGCCCGCGGGCGCGAAGATCTATCTCTACGGCCTGAACACCGGTGAAGTGACCCCGCACCTCTTCAGTGGCATGGCCCTCGGCGAGTACGATGTAAAGGTGGTGGGACGATCCGATTCTCAGACTATGGAGGATATTCTGGTAAAGCCCCATGATGTGACCGTATGCGAGTGTGTCCTCTGGGAGTGAGATGACGGACCGTATTGGGCTGTTTGCCCTGTCCGCCCTTTTCCTTCTGGTGCTTCCCGCCACCGGCGCCACCGTCGTATGGGGACCATACGTCACCGGAACGACGGAAACATCCGCGATCGTATCCTGGAAAACAGACGGGCCTGTAGGAGGTTCGGTGGCGTACGCACCCGAAGGGGAGAGCCTCACCCTGACGGTTGCGGACGAGCAGGTCGCCGACCTTCACCACGTCACTCTTACCTCCCTCTCCCCGGACACGCCGTACCGCTACGCCGTCTGTTCTGATGGCGTGGCCGGGCCTTCAGGCAGGTTCAGGACCTTTGGGGAGGGGCCGGTCACCTTTGTGGTGTACAGCGACACCCGGGGACAGGTGCCTCTCTTCACCCAGATGGAAAGGCATAAACTGGTGGCCGACAGGATCGCAGAGGAGGAAAACCTCTCCTTCGTCCTCCACTGCGGCGACTTCGTCACCTTCGGCAACGATCCTGACGAGTGGAGCGAGTATTTCGCGGCTGCTCGAAATCTGCTCGCTGCGACGACCCTGGTGCCGGTCCTCGGAAACCATGAGGGGAACAGGTCCCTGTACTACGACGCCTTCGCCATGCCTGAATGGTACTCGTTCGAGTGCGGCGACGCCCATATCACGGTCCTCGACTCCAACGACTGGGTCGGGAAGAATCTGGACGTTGAAACGGCATGGCTCGAAAACGATCTTGCTTCTGCACAGGGGTGGACGTTTGTTGCATTCCACCACCCTCCTTTTTCGTCGAACGAGCGGCTATGGGGTGGCGACCTTGAACTACGGAGAGAATGGGTGCCTGTTTTCGAGCGTTGCGGTGCTGCGGCTGTGTTTAGCGGCCACACCCATGCGTATGAGCGTTACTCGGTGAACGGCACCGAGTATTTCGTGATCCCGTGCGGGGGCGAGGAGCTCTTCAATCTGTCATGCGAAAGGCCGGACGGGTTCAGGGCAAGTCTGGAGCACACCCTGGCGTACCTGAGGGTGACGGTGGATGCCGACGGGGTCAGGATAGACGTGGTCCCGGTCGCCGAAATTTCCGGGGACAACACGGAGATCGTCCGCATGTATCCGCCGGGTCAGGTGTTGGAGACGGTCACGCTCCCGTCCCGGCGGTTCGGCCTTCCTTCGTTTTCCGATATCCTGCCGTCGATCCGGCAGCTCTGGCATCCTGTCTTTGTATGAGATGATCCCATGACAAAAAGAAAGATTATACTGATCCTGGCCCTCCTGTGTCTGTTCACAGGGGGAGTCTGTGCTGCACCGACGACCTCGGTGCATATTGTAAAGATTGCAGACGACGGCACCACGGTGCTCAATGAGACGACCGTCGATTACCAGTGGATGGAAGCGAACCTCGCCGTCCTCGGCGACGGCACGACCCACTACTACCACCAGGGCCCTGTATTTTCCGAGGACAAGGAAGCCCAGTGGGACAGGAACGAGACCGCGAACTTCAAGGACCGCGGGGCGGTGAAAGGGACTGACGTCGCCGACCTCTGCGACCTGGTCGGCGGGATGCAGCCCGGCGACGAAGTGATGATCCACGCCACGGACGGGTATCATGTTGAGTTTCCGTACGAAAACGTCTATGAACCCGATCTGCGTCAGGGACCGATCGGCGTCTGCTGGTACAACGGCGAGGACGTCGACGTCGGGGAGAGGCAGGGGGTAGGCTATCCGCCCGACTACTACATGGGCATGCGCATGGTCTTCTTTGCCGACAACTCCACCAATGCCGAAGGAAAACATGTCTTCGGCAACCAGGACATGCGCGAGTGCCTCCCGTCCGAGTCCATCCACCTCTTCGACGACCTCTACCCCTCGACCTCGGGCTACACGGTGAAGTGGATCGACGAGGTCAGGGTCTATGCCGGCGGCTATCAGGGGGAGCAGAACGCCCCGGTGAAATCGCTTCAGGGAAGCGCCGATGCGGCGACGGCGACGACCGCGCCGCAGAGTCCGGCCCCATTCGCCGCGGTGCTCGCCGCCCTCGCTCTCTGCTCTGTCGCCAGGAGGCTGTCTCCATGAAGGCGGTTTTCGGACTGGCGACGGTATGCGTCATCCTTCTCTGCGCCCTCTTTGCGGCCGGGTGCACCGGCACCGCCGCGCCTGAGGATCCGGCCTGGAACCTGACCCTTGCCGGGGAGAACGAAACGGTTCTCTCCATGGCCGACATCAGGGCTCTGCCCGCCTGGGAGGGCTACGGCTACGCCGTTTCCACGACCGGGATCATGTACGGCCCGTACACGGTGAAGGGCGTGCCCCTCACCACGCTTGCGGAGCAGGTGGGCGGCTTCCCGGCAGGCGGTCAGTTCTGGGTCTCGGCGCCCGACGGCTACCTCTGGGTCTTCGACGACGAGCAGGTGCACGGCACGGGCTTCGTCACCCTCGACGAGAACCTGAAGGAGATCGCCTCGCCGTCCCTCACCGTCGTCCTCGCCTATGAATTCAACAGCACGACGATCTCGAACGAAGACGGCGGTCCCCTGCGGATCGTGATCGGATCGGCCGATCCGGGCGTCGTCACCGAGGGGAGCAGCTGGGTGAAGTGGGTCGATCGGATCGAGGTGAAACGTTCATGAGGGGTGCCCCCCTCTTTCTCCTCGTCTTTGCGGTTTTTCTTGTCTTTGCCGCCGGGTGCACCGGAACGGGGGACGAGCAGCGAACGGTGCTGAAGGTCGTGCCCGCCGGCAGCCTTGTCGGCCCCTTCGAAACGCTGGAGGCTGATTTCGAGGCGGCGCACCCGGACGTGGACGTGCAGGTCGAGGCGCACGGGAGCATCCAGTGCATCAGGCAGGTGACCGACCTCCACCGAGACGTGGACCTGGTGGTCGTTGCGGACGAGTACCTCATTCCGGACCTGATGTACAGGCCGATCGAAGGGGGTTCTGGGAACTACACTGACTCGTACACGCCATTCGCCACCAACCGGGTCGTGATCGCCTTCACGAACCAGAGCCTGTACGCAGACGAGATCACCTCAGAGAACTGGTACGATGTCCTCTCGCGGCCCGACGTCGTCGTCGGGATCTCGAACCCGATGCTCGATGCCGCGGGCTACCGCTCTCTGATGGTAACGACTCTCGCAGAAGAGTATTACGGGAACGACGGCATCTTCGACGCCGTCCTCGGCGACCACCTCATGCCGAACGTGACGGTTGAGGAAGCGGGCGGCGTCACGACCGTCACCCTTCCCGAGGTGCTCAAGCAGGAGACGGGAAAGGTCAGGATCCGCGACGGCAGCGTCTTTCTTCTCTCTCTTCTCGAGACCGGCGGGGTGGACTATGCCTTCGAGTACCTGAGCGTGGCAAAGGAGCACGGCCTTAGATATGTGCTGCTGCCGCCCGCAATCGATCTCGGGTCAGCGGCATATCAGGACAATTACCGGACCGTCGTTGTCAACCTCGGCTTCAAGCGTTTCGGCAGCATCGGGAGCGACCGGGTCGGGACCCCGGTCGTGTATGCGGCGACGGTGCCGAACACGGCCCCCCATCCTGACCTCGCCCGCGAGTTCATGGATTATATGGTCGGGGAGTTTGCGAAGGGCTACGAGGGGTGGCCGTCGCCCCTCCCGGCCTGATCAGAATAATTGCGTCACCTCTTTTTTTTGCCGCGCCTCAGCCATGGTGGCCGGGCACCCAGCGGGTGTCCCCGCCCTTCACGGTCTCTTTCTTCCAGATGGGGACGCTCTGCTTGATCCGTTCGAGCACGTACTCGCAGGCCTCGAACGCCTCGCGCCTGTGCCCGGCGCCGACGATGATCAGGAGGATATTGTCCCCGACCTTCAGCCGCCCGGTGCGGTGGATGATGTCCACCGAGTAGACGGGGAATTTCGCGAAGGCCTCGTCTTTGATCGCCCCCAGCTCGGCGAGCGCCACCTCCTTGTAGGCTTCAAGTTCGATGCCCTCGATGCCGTCGTCCCGCACCACGCCGAGGAAGGTGACCAGCGCCCCCGTCGACGTTTTTTTGGCCCGTCCGATCATCTCGTTTACGTCAAAATCGTCCTGTGTGACATCAATCATAGATACACCTCTTCATGCAGGTACCCGCATGCGCCGCACTTCTCCTGCCTCTCCACGTTGATCGTCTCCATCGTCGCGGCAAGGCCGTCCCAGAGGAGCAGGCGGCCGGCAAGCAGGGCGCCGGTTCCGGTCAGGTACTTGATCACTTCGTTCGCCTGCACAATCCCGATCACCCCGGGCGTCGTCCCGATAACCGGGAAGACCTCCTTGGGCGGTGCCTTCGGGAAGATGCACCTGAGGCATGGCGTCTTTTTCGGGAGGATCGTCGTCGCCTGCCCGAAAAATCCGGATATTGCGCCGTGGACGAGAGGGATACCACGTTTGAGGGCGATATCGTTGAGGAGATAGCGGGTCTCGAAGTTGTCCAGGGCGTCTACAATCACGTCGGCGTCGCCGGCGAGGTCGGAGATGTTGGAGGCGTCGATGACGACCCTCGCGGTCTCCACCTCGATCTCCGGGTTGAGGGCTGCAATTTTCTCCCCGGCCGAGGCGACCTTCGCCCTCCCGATGTCCCTGTCCCAGTGGAGGACCTGTCTGTTCAGGTTGGAGAGATCGACGGTGTCCCTGTCGGCGAGCCTTATATGCCCGATGCCGGCGGCGGCGAGGTACAGGGCGATCGGACAGCCGAGGCCGCCCGCTCCGGCGACAAAGACCGTCGCCTCCTTCAACTTTTCCTGTCCGGCCCCGCTGAAGATCATCGTCTGGCGCCGGTAACGTTCGAGTTCGCGCTCACTCAGCATCGCCGTCGACCTCCTCCTCCTGGGCGGTGTGCTCTTCGGCCCACGGTTCGAGACCCTGCTTCCGCCGGTGGTCGTTGATCGCCGCGTGGATTCCTTCCTCGGCAAGGGCCGAGCAGTGGAGTTTCTGCGGCGGGAGGCCCTGCAGGGCTCCGGCCACCGCCGTGTTCGTGATCTCCCACTCTTCTTCCATGGTCTTTCCCCTGATCCGCTCGGTCGCCATGCTCGACGAGGCGATGGCGGCGCCGCAGCCAAAGGTCATGAACCGCACCTCCTCAATATGGTCGTCACGGACCCGCAGGAAGATCTTCATGATGTCGCCGCAGGTCGGGTTGCCGAACCGTTCGGAGAAGTACGGCGGCATCGCTTCGAGGACTTCGGGTTTCACGGGCGTTGTCGCCGCATGGTCCATATACACCGTTCTTTTCATGTCGGATGACCCCCGGTCCGCCCTGCTGTGGCGCCACCCGGAGGATGGCAACGTTTTTTCATGCAGGGTGCCGATTCACAATTGTGAAGTGTGCGCGATAGGTAACCTCTTCCTGCGTATATACGTTTGTGATACTATGAAGGTACCCTGCCGTTAATCGTCCTGAACGTGCTGCCGGCGATACGGGGGCGATTGTCCGGGAACTGATCGGTGCGGGAGTCTCCCGGTTTGCGGCCGGCCGTCACCGCTTTCTGTGCGAACTGAGAAGTTCGCAGGCCCGGCAGCGGCCGCCTGTGCTCGGTTCGCCGCAGTCCGGGCAGTACGATACCCCGCCTGCCTGCGTGCAGGCGCCGACCCGCTCCCTCAGCCCTGCATACCCCTCCATCGTCCTCTCCATCGTGCCGGGGTGGCGGTACTCGAGGGTGGAGAGGAGACTGCGCACGTCGGACCGCAGGGCCTCCCCGGCATACGGGCACTCGGGCAGGGGGGTGTAGATCCCCTGCACGATGCCGTACAGTGTCACTTCTTTCTCCGGGATAGAGCGGAGGGGCTTGACCCGGGGAACGAATGCGTCCTTGTCCGGGACGCCGATTCTTACGATCCGCCTGAGATCGCCGTTCAGGATATTCATCAGCGCGGACTGCGCCTCGTCGTCGAGGCAGTGGCCGGTCGCAAGCCGTGCCGCCCCGGCCTCCCGCGCGGCCGCCTGGAGGAGGCGCCGCCGCAGGACGCCGCAGATCGTGCAGGGGTGCAGAGGCTGCTCGCGCACCAGAGAATCGAGGGTGCTGCCGCAGAAATCCTCGAAGGAGACGACGACATGCTCCACGCCGAGGGCGGCGGTGATAGAGCGGGCGGAACGGATCGTCTCCTCCCTGTAGCCCGCGATCCCCTCGTCCACGGTGACGGCGACCATCCTGACAGGCCGGTTTCTCAGGATGCGGCTGAGGATGTGCAGGAGGACGGTGCTGTCCTTGCCGCCGCTCAGGCCGACGGCGAGGACGTCACCGTCCTGCACCATGCCCCCGCCCTCCACGGCTTCCCGCACCCGGCGCTCAACCGATGCGGTGAAGTGGCGGGCGCAGAGACGCTCACCGCTCCCGCGGAGCACCGTGATCGGGGGTTCGGTGCAGCCCGGAGCCGAGCAGCGGCCGGTTTCACCCGCCATGAACGAACCTGATCACTCTGATCTCGTCGTCACCGCCGACCACGGTGTCCTCCGGGATGAGGGCGCCGTTTCTGGAGACGATCACCTCGACGGGATTGACGCCGAGCATGAGGAGCACCTCCTCGACGGTCGCCGATACGACCGCAACCTCCTCGGTCCGGTCAGGGGAAAAATAGACTTTCATCCCGGACCTCCGTCTTCACAGCCCGCGTCCGCCTCGTAGATGCCGAGGACCCGCCCGGCCGTTCCAGGGCCGAGGCGCGCCGCTAGCCGGGCGATTAAGACGTCTGCGTACGCCGGCGGGACGCAGCCGAGGCTTTCCTCCCCGGTCTCGATGAGCCCGACAAGGGTGCGTAGTTCGTCGTCGTCAAGGTGGGCGAGGCGATCGTCGAAATCGGCGGGGCCGGCAGCGAAGTGGTTCGCCACAGGAGGGAGGAGAGAGCGAAAGGGAACGCCCGAACCGATGCAGACGAGATCGCCGCACTCGGGCGCGAGCTTTCTCAGCATTGCAAGGTCTTTTTCTGACAATATTCTCGGCATACCCATCTCCCGGTCACCGGTGGGTCACAGGCACCGGCGGATTCACAATTGTGAACATTCCATAATGGAGTGATGAAAACGGATATACGTTATGGTTTCCCCTGCGAAGATAGGGAGTTCCTGCAGGAGAGACCTGTTGAAGAAATTATGCTCCTGAAGGAGGAGAAAGACACCGTTATCCTCGCGCACAACTGCCAGGCCCGGCCCCGCGAGGTAAAAATGTAATTTCGGTGATGGGGAATTTTTCAACAATTCGGATGCTCTCCGGAATGAGATCAGGGCGTAGAGTCCGGTGTGATCGGGGAGAGGCTGATCTGATCTCATCCTCGCAACCGGCGGGAAAACGGCGGTTCCATCCTCATAGAAGGCACCTATGATCTCTCTGATATGTTCATGAATCGGGTATGGCGGAACGGTTATGTTTTTGTAGTTTCGCGCTTCATTCACAATTGTGAATCAGATTGATTATGTAACAATTGTCGTAATTCATAGGTTGTGATATAGTGAAATCTCCGTGTCAGAAAATAGTCTGGGAAGTGCTGCCTGCAATCAGGGCTGCAATTGCGGTGGAACTGGTGAAATGCGGTGTCCCCCAGGTCGAAGCGGCGCGGATGCTGGAGATCGCGCCCTCTGCCGTGTCCCAGTACATTTCAGGAAAACGCGGATATCGCATAGAGTTTGAGAATACCGTAAAACATGCAATCGAACTGCTCGCGCTGGATTTGAAAGAAGAAAAAAAGGTCGACCTGATGCAGCGCACCTGCGAGATCTGCCGCATGCTTAGGGAAGACGAGGGGGATCAGTGCGGCGCATCACCCGGAGAGTCATCTGAACGGTGCGGCTCCTGAGTGCGCATTGCCACCGGTAAAGATCGGCATATCTCTTCTGACCCGATGACAGGCGACCCCGGACAATTTTCTGTTCTGTACAGGATGCACAGGGACGCTCGTCCTGCAGCCTGCACCTATCCTATAATGTGTCCGTGACCCTTCCGGGATGCGTGTAGATATTCATCTTCCCTGCTCGCGCAAATCCGATCACGGTGAGCCCGGTCTTTTCGGCGATCTCAACCGCCAGCGTGGTCGTAGCACCGCGGGAGACGATCAGGGGGATATGCGCGACCAGACATTTGCGAACCATCTCAGAAGATATACGGCCAGAAGAGACGACAAATGTCTGAGAAAAATCAACTCCGTTGCGCAGGCCGTATCCTATCACCCGGTCGAGGGCATTGTGTCTGCCGATATCTTCAGATACGGTGACGACCCGATCCTTTCCCAGCAGCGCAACAATATGGATCCCCCCGGTCATCTGGTGGAGCTCAGAAGTGAGGACCGATTTTATCGACTCACCGATATCAGATGCACTTATCGTAAAATCAGACTGAATTTTCGGGAGCTTTTCCGTGTCGACATATGACGTGCTCCCGCCGCACCCGGAGAGGATCGTCTTTTTCGTCCCGATGACTTTGAACAGGTTCGTTGTGATGACGCTCATCCGGTTTTTTTCGATTTTTATCGATTCGATCTCTTCTGGACCCTTGATGATCTGTTCGGTGAAAAGATAACCGGTAACAAAATCCTCCAGGGTGCCAGGGCTCATCATTGCAGTCATCACATGCCTCCCGTTGACGAAAAGGGCCATGGGAACCTCTTCGACAACCTCATGGGAGACTATCTCTTTTTTTTCCCCGTCAATACGGGTACAGGGCAGTTTTTTGAACATACTCCATCCTTTGCAGATACGAACCGGGAGGATCTTAATTAGCGTCGAACACCGATGCTATATTACTTACTCCGATACCTGAAACATGTTGTTCATCCATATGTGTGCACGATCATTTCACGTGCACGGGCATGCCGCGGTCCCGTGAGTCTGGAGTTGACCTGCACGGAGATCGCAAAGAAATACAATAATATCTATTATACTATGAAAATGAGGAAATTGCTATGATGCTCGAACCGCCGTTGAAAAAAACACTGTACTGGTGCGAGCACTGCAATGTCCCGCTGATCGGACAGAGTTGTGCGTGCAGAGCGGAAGGCAAAAAAATTCCGCTCCTGCAACCCTACGACGTACGCCCGGCTTTAAAGGAGGATATGGCACTGATCCGGAGGCTCGTCCACGAGCAGTTCGGCAATGTCCCGATCCCCCATATCGTGCTCCTGAACAAGACCGGAGGCGTTGATCGTGCCGATCTCGTGATCATCCACGGCAGGCGATTCGGCTGGCTCACCTTCGATCCCGTTACACGGGCGTTTCATTTTGACATTGCGCCTGAGGGGCTCCCGTTTGTCATCAAGCACGCAACGCGGGGGATCGTCGATCTCGATCCCCTGCTGGCCTCTGCTGACTACAAGGGGAGGATCGGCGGCAAGAAATTTTCTCTCCAGACCCCGGTCCCCGACGGGACGGTGATCGTGAAATATCGGAACCGGTACGGAACCGGCGTCGTGAAAGAAGGCTCCATCAGGATAAAGGAGGTCGTGTCGGTGGAGCCCCGCAGCCCCAAGAACCCGGACTGGAGTGTTGCGGTACAGAAAAACGAATACCACCTGAAAAACCTTGAACGGAATACGATCCGCGTTATACGCCAGCATATGAACGATCGCCCGACCGCCAATGTTTCGTTTTCGGGCGGCAAGGACAGCACGGCAGTGCTGCATCTGGCCCGCAAGGCCGGGGTCAAAAAAGCGTTTTTCATCGACACCGGCATCGAACTCCAGGAGACGATCGATTTCGTCGCATCCCAGAACGTCGAGATCATACGAAAAGGCGGGGATTTCTGGCAGGCGGTGGAAAAGGCCGGACCGCCGGGGAAGGACAACCGGTGGTGCTGCAAGCTCCTGAAACTCCATCCCCTCAAGGTATATCTGGCCGGGGTCGGACCCTGTGTGACCGTGCAGGGAAACCGGTGGTACGAATCGTGGAACCGCGCCAACCTCGAAGAAACGAGCCAGAACCCGGCAAACCCTCTCCAGTTAAACGTTTCACCGATACGGAACTGGCGGGCGCTGGAGGTGTTCCTCTATCTATGGTGGCAGAAGGCGGCGATCAACCCGCTCTATGACATGGGTCTCGAACGGATCGGGTGTTTCCTCTGCCCGGCGATGCTTGAGAGCGAGTATGAGCAGTTGAAGGCGATGCACCCCGAGCTTGTCCGCCGCTGGGACGCGTTCCTCGAAACCTGGGCCGACAGAAAGGGGCTCCCCGACGCATACCACCGGTGGGGGCTCTGGCGGTGGCGGGCGCTTCCCCCGAAGATGCGCGAGGTGTGTAAAAATCAGGGGATCGCCCTCAACGACGACTACAGCATACGGGCGACCGGCGAGAAAAAGATGCGGCCAACCGAACCCGAACCGGTGAGAGAACATCCTTCGGGACCGGTTTTCCCGGTGGACGAGATCCGCAGGGATTTCCCGATCATCGGGGATTTCATCTACTTCGACAATGGGGCGACGAGTTTTTCGCCCGAGCCGGTGGTCCAGGCGATGGTGGAGTTCGAGCACCGGTACCGCGCCAACGTCGGCCGCGGCGTGCACAGGCTGACCCAGATCGCCTCCCAGCGATACTGGCACGCCCACGAGAAGGTTTCGCAGTTTATATCGGGGAAAGAGGGCGTCACGGTCTTTACGAAAAACACCACCGAAGCGGTCAACATGGTGGCGCAGGGGATCTCATGGAAACCCGGCGATAGAATCGTTACGACCGTGCTCGAACACCACTCCAACCTGCTGCCGTGGACGAACCTCAGGAAGCAGGGGGTGGAGGTCGAGATCATTCCGATCAATCCTGACTACTCCCTGGACATGGAGGCGCTGCAAACGGCCGTCGAGAACCGGCCGCGGCTCGTCGCCATCACCCATGCGTCGAACGTGCTCGGGACCATCACCCCGGTGGAGGAGATAGCCCGGATGGCGCACGAACAGGGATCGCTCCTGCTCGTGGACGGGGCGCAGAGTGTTCCGCACATGCCGGTCGACGTCCGCGGGCTCGGCTGCGATTTCTTCTGTTTCTCCGGGCACAAGATGCTCGGGCCGACCGGCACCGGTGTTCTCTGGATGAAAGAGCCGGTGCTGCAGCCGTCGATGCTCGGGGGCGGCATGGTCGAGACGGTCACCGCCGACGGCTACACCGTTTCGGAAGGCTACCAGAAGTACGAGGCCGGAACCCCGAATATCGCCGGCGGCATAGGGCTGGGGGCAGCGGTCGATTATCTCGAACATATCGGGATGGATACGGTCAGGAATTATGAAGAGGAACTCACCTCCCGTCTCATCGGGGGGCTCAAGGAGTTCGAGCGGGTGAGGGTCTATGCGCCTGAGCGGCCCGACTCCCGCATCAGTGTGGTTTCCTTCACGATAGACGGTCTGCATCCGCACGAGATCGCTCAACATCTCGATGAGAACGCCGATATCATGGTGCGGTCCGGCCACCATTGCTGTATGCCGCTCATGAACCGTCTCGGCCTTGCCGAAGGGACGGTGCGGGCCAGCCTCGCCCTCTACAATACACAGCAGGAGGTCGACCTGTTCGTCGCGAGCATCGGGGAGATCTGTCGGGGGATATAAGAGTCGGGCTCGACTCTGCTTTTACGGTGAGATCGGTGGACGGCATCAGGACGATCTCACAACCCCGGTGCTCCTGACGATGGAGATGACGATCCTCTCGCTCAGGAGGGAGGAGAGATTCGTCATGGAAGGTATCGGGCGCGGCAGAGAGCCGGGTGATCCGGAAGCCGCACTTCATGATCCATGTACCAACCGGCGAATCGATGCCGCCGGAGACGAGAGCGACGGGTGGTTCCCTCTGCACACTCCGAAAAAAGATGGATAGGTTTCAGACGTATCCGGGATTCACGGCCGGCCTGCAGGATTCATCTCGTCGTCGAGGGCCTCGACAAATCGGTTCAGAAATGCGTGTCTTTCTTCGGCGATGCCCCGGGCGCTCGCCGTGTACATCAGGCCATTTAATTTCAGCAGTTTCTCCTCGATATGGTCGACGGCATCCCTGATCCCGCCCCCGCGTTCCCCGGCCTGCAGGAACGTCCGCGCCAGGCCGACCGCCCCCATGGCGTCCAGTTTGTCGGCGTCTGAGAGGATCTTCGCCTCCAGGGTTTCGGGCGCGGCACCGGTGCTGTAGCGGTGGGTGCGGATAGCATGGACAACGGCCCCGATGCGGGCCTCGTCGTAGCGTATGGACCTGAGGTAGCGCTCCGCGATCCGGGCCCCCTCCTCCTCGTGGGGAACCCCGGTCTCCTCCTCAAGGGGGCGGGCGACGTCGTGGAAGAGGGCGGCCGGGATGAGCACCCGCAGGTCGGCGCCTTCGGCCCGTCCGATCGCCTCGCAGAGGGCGGTGACGCGGAGGATGTGGTCGAGGCCGTGGGAGCCCGACTCCCTGAGGGTCGTTTCCACGTAGTTTTGTATCTGTTCGTCCGTGCTCTGCATCGTGCAGGGAGGTTTGCGGGGCGCGGTGATAGAGGTGCGGGTCGGAAACGGTGGCGGCGCCCGATCTCACGGATTGGATCCGCCTGCGGTGTTGCAGGACCGAAAAAAAGGTTTATTGTTTGATCAGGGCGGCGACATGTTCGCCGACATCCGGGGTCCGCGCCGTTCCGCCGAGGTCCTTTGTGACCACGCCGTCCCGGATCGTCCCCTCGATCGCACGGACGATCGCGTCGGCCGCCTCGTGCTCGCCGAGGTGGTCCAGGAGGAGGGAGCCGGCCCAGATCGTGGCGATCGGGTTTGCAACCCCGAGGCCCTTATACTTCGGTGCGGAACCGTGGATCGGCTCGAACATCGAGGTGCCCTTCGGATTGATGTTGCCGCCGGGCGCCAGACCCAGGCCGCCCTGGATCATCGCACCGAGGTCGGTGATGATGTCGCCGAACATGTTCGGGGTGACGACGACGTCGAACCACTCCGGGTTCTTCACGAACCACATCGTGACGGCGTCGACGAAATTGAACTCGGTCGAAACGTCCGGGTGGGCGGCGGCGACCCCGGTGAATACCTCCCGCCACAGCCCGTAGACGTCTGAGAGGACGTTCGCCTTGTCGACCGAGGTGACCCGCTTTTCCCGGCGCTCAGCCAGGTCGAAAGCGTACTCCATCACCCTGCGGCTCCCCTCGCGAGAGAGGACGCCGATCTGGTAGGCGATCTCCTCAGCGTCGCTCTCGGCGTCGAGCCCGAACTTCACCGAGTATAGATCCCTCGCGACCTGGAGATCGGCGTGGTGGCGCCCCTTGAACCGGCCGCCGATCCCGACGTAGAAGTCCTCGGTGTTCTCCCGCACGACCACGAAGTCGATATCTTCCGGGCCTTTGCCGGCGAGCGGCGTCGAGACGCCCTGCAGGAGCTTGATCGGCCGCAGGTTCACGTACTGGTCGAAGTAAAACCGCAGGGCGAGCAGGATCCCCTTCTCCAGCACGCCGGGCCGCACCCGGTCGTCGCCGATGGAGCCAAAGTAGATCGCCCGGTAGGCCGAGAGTTCTTTGAGCTCGTCCTCGGTGACGAGTTCGCCGGTTTCCAGATACCGGTCGGCGCCGATCGGGTAATCGGTCCATTCGATCTCAAAACCATATTTCTCTCCGGCGGCGTCCAGGACCTTTTTTCCCTCTTCGAGGATCTCGGGTCCGATGCCGTCGCCGCCTATCGCCGCGACCCTGTACACAGTTCCACCTCTTTCAGATTTTTCGCATATTCGACAAGTCCGCCCGCGTCCACGATCTCCTGCATGAACGGTGGCACGGCTTCGGTTGCATGGCGGACACCGTCCGATTCGATAAAGCCGCCGGCGATATCGACCACGGCCTCGTGCCCCTCGACGAGCGCCCCGGCTTCAGGGCAGATGAGGGGGAGGAGGCCGGTGTTGACGGCGTTCCGGTAGAAGATCCGGGCAAAGGACTCTGCCACGACGACCTTCACCCCAGCGCCGAGA
>Ga0209269_1000692_pt1 | contig 26491 bp, 22 predicted proteins | sample MTBAKMMethaMetaG_FD_187455 | JGI IMG/M metagenome (GOLD analysis project Ga0209269, IMG submission 187455) | Enrichment culture microbial communities from Arthur Kill intertidal strait, New Jersey, USA, that are MTBE-degrading - MTBE-AKM (Arthur... | ecosystem: Environmental > Aquatic > Marine >... | reverse complement strand
CGCGCCGCGCGCAAACAGCGCCGCTGGACAACCGCGGTTTGCTGTTCGTTTTCTGCGATCACTTTATCCGCCGAACCTAATGCCCGCTCTAACCGGCGGGTATTTTCCACCATGTCTGCCCAGGTTTGCGGGTTCATCGCGAACTTATGATCTGGACCCTCACGGTGGTTGTCGTCGGTAAAGTGTTTTTCAATTACCCGCGCGCCAAGCGCCACCGCGCCCAATACGGTGGCATGCCCGGGAGTGTGGTCGGACAGGCCTAGAACCAGATTGGGGAACATGTTGCGGTAGGTTTGCAACACGCGCAGGTGAATATGATCAAAATTTTCCAGGCTGGCGGTGTAGTTGGTGTTACATTGCATCAGCACCAACTGCGGGTTAATCCGTATTGCGGTATGCACCGCTCTCTGCACTTCACCAATGGTGGACGCGCCGGTAGCCAGCAGCACTGGTTTGCCCTTGCGCGCCATATACTCAATCGATTCCAACCAGTCGATATCGCCGGAGCCAATTTTGTAGGCTGGCACATAGTCATCGAGCATGTCAATGGATTCAAAATCATAAGGTGAAGAGAAATAATCAATTCCCACTTCGTCGCAGGCTTTTTTCAATTCAGCCGTCCAATTGAACGGTACGGAGGCTTCACGGTACACCTGCACCACTGATTTCTTCCAGTTAGCCTGGTGGGATACCTGGGCGTTCATGTGTGAAAAACCATAATCCGAAACGATCTTCTCAGCTTGGAAGTTCTGAAACTTTGCTGCGTCCGCGCCGGCTTCTTTTGCCAGGCGAATTAATAACCGCGCCCGTTCCAGGTCGCCATCGTGGTTGGCGGCTATATCCGCGATGAAATAAGTAGGGTGATTTTCCCCAATCACATTGTTCCCAATTCGGATTTCCATTTCACGCTCCTTTTTCAACATGCCTCTTACGCCCCGGCGTCCAGACTTCGCAGCCGTTGGGGCAGGTTTTGTTCAAATGTGTCGTAGAAACGTTCGATTCCCTGCTGCTGATCGGGCAAATTCTTCCCCAAATCCCGGGTCAGTTTTTCCACACTCAGTGTCAGACTGGGAGAGCGGTTTGCTTTCAAGCCCGCTTTTTCCCAGGAGGTTGCTTCAATCAGGTGTTCATCCAACCCAAACCGGCGCGCGATGCGGCAGCCAAATTCATATTTGCTGATGCTCTCGGAACTGAGCACGTGATACAGGCCGCTCAACTTATTATCCACCATCGCCACCAGCACATCCGCCAAGTCATTGACCTGCAAGGGGCAGAAAAGCACATCGGTGAAGCCCATCATCGGTTTTCCACTGGCCAAGTTGGTATAGAAGAATTCGGCCAGGCTGCGCTTACCGCGCAGGCTCCAACCGTAGAAATTCACCCGGGCAATGATCGCCTCCGAATTCTTTTCGGCTACCTGCTGCTCGCCTGCCAGTTTGGTGCGGGCATAGACATTGATCGGGTTGGTCGCGTCTGCTTCATGATAGCCGCCCAACTGTCCATCAAACACCGCATCGGTGGAAATGTGCACCATCTTGATTCCCATTTGGCGACAGGCGGCGGCCAGTTCACCCGGCACATCTGCGTTAATGCGGTAAGCCAGTTCAGGTTGGGCTTCACACGCGTCGATGTTGGCCAGCGCGGCGCAATGCAGTAACACATCCGGCTGGACTTTTTCCAGCAGACGGGTTGCTTCCCCTGGAGTTGACAGATCGGCTGTCTCGATCGCGAAAGGCGTGCCCACCAATCCATGTTGGTTAACCACACCTACCACTTCGTGACGCGCGTTCATCTGCAGGCCAAAATTCAAGCCCAGCAAGCCACTGGCCCCGCTGACCAGGTATTTCGTCATGCCAGCGTGCCTTTGAGATACGCCTCTTCAATCGGGGCGACAATTTTCTTAATTTCTTCCACACCCAGCCATTCATCGTTGGTGTTGCTGGCGTAGCGGAAGCCATCCGGCAGCAAGCTACCCTCTTTTTCCCATTCGTGGCCAAACCATAACGCTTCGGCTGGTTGAACGACATACATATCATCCAATTCGACCGTGGTCCGGGCTTCGTCATCCGAGATCAGCACTTCGTGCAGTTTCTCACCGGGGCGAATGCCAATCACGTTAATTTCCGCTTCGGGAGCCACAGACCTGGCCAAATCCACCACCGTCATGCTGGGAATTTTCGGCACGAACACCTCACCGCCACGCATTTGCTCCACACAGCGGATCACGAAACGCACGCCCTGATCCAGTGAAATCCAGAAACGGGTCATGCGTTCGTCAGTGATGGTGATTTTTCCACTCTCACGCTGTTTCAGGAACACCGGCACCACACTGCCGCGGCTGCCAACCACATTGCCATAGCGCACACAGGCGAAGCGGGTGGCTTTTCCACCGGCGTAGGCGTTGCTTTGCACAAACAACTTTTCTGCGGCCAGCTTGGTCGCGCCATACAGATTGACCGGATTCACCGCTTTATCGGTGCTGAGCGCCAGCACTTTGCGAACGCCCGCGTCCAAAGCCGCGTCGATCACATTGCTGCTGCCCAGAATATTGGTCTTAATGGCTTCCATCGGGTTGTACTCACAGGCGGGCACCTGCTTTAAAGCCGCGGCATGCACGCATACCGTCACACCTTGAAGCGCGCGGCGCAAGCGTTCCTGATCACGGATGTCACCGATGAAATACCGCAAGGATGGATGGTCAAATCCTGCGGCGCGCATTTCATGCTGTTTCAGTTCATCACGGCTGAAAACAATAATCTTTGCTGGGTGATATTCCTCCAGCAGAACGCGAATGAATTTTTTACCAAACGATCCGGTTCCACCGGTAACCAGTACAACTTCTTTACTCCAGTCCATAGATCTTAATCTCCACTTTCAAAAAAAGATGAAAGGATTTATTCCTTTTCAGATATCGTATATCGCATGATCGGCCGCGTTGGAGCGCGGCGCTCAACTTCCACAAATCCAGCCGCTTGAAAACTGCTGAGCGTGCCGTGGTAGGCAAACGCATCCGGATATGTTCTACCGGTTAGGTCTACCGGGTATCCCTCAATAATTTTTGCACCTCTCTGAGCCGCGAAATCCACCGCGGCTTTCAGCAGATGAGTTGACATTCCTTGCTTGCGGTAAGATTTATCGATAAAAAAGCATACTACCGACCAAACTTCCGCGTCGTCTACCGCTTTCAAGATCCGCGAGCGGGCCAGACGCCCATACTCCTCGCGCGGAGCGATTGCTACCCACCCAACCGGAACCTGATTGACATAGGCAATCAACCCAGGTTCGGGGCCATTCTCAACCAGTTGTTGAAAGGCTTGCCGATTTTCCTCACCTTGTTGAGCAGTAAACTGCTTATTGGGCAAGCGGAAAAACATGCACCAGCAGCCACCATCCGCGCCGCGCGGGCCAAACAAACGTTCCAAATCCTCCCATCGATCAGGGGTCAAAGGAAAAACTTGCAGGCCAGCCTCATTCGCGGACATTGCGGCAGCTCCTATTTGTAAATCACTACCAACGGATATTGACCCTTCTCGCCAAAATAGCGTGGAAAGCGTTCTTCAAGCCAATATAATAATTTCAACCACAGTTTTCCGGCCAGTTTGCCGTGAATCATCGCGCGCAGCCAGCGTACGCTCACACTGCGCCACACGAACACCTCAAAGCGCCGGCCGTCCACACTCTCTCGCAGCCAGTTCATATCCTGCTTGTGAATAAATGTGCCAACCGGTTTCTTTTCGGTTTGCACAGACTCTTTCGGGCTGGTTTTCTCTCCAGAAGCTTCGCTTGGCTTCTGGACCATTTTGCCCAAACGTTCCATCAAGCGGACCAATCCCAGCGAGCGGGCCATCAACGGTGAATAGGTCCACCCGTTGACCACTACACCGCTACGCTCCGGCATTAAAACGCGATATAACTCCGCGTAAGCCTTGGGCTTATCCTCAAAGGGGAGATGATGCAGCGTGTGCAAAGAAACCAACCCGTCAAACACTTCATCTTTGAAAGGCAGGTTGGCCACATCCGCCACCACAAACAAGCCGTGGTCGCCCACCCGCTTGCGGGCTTCTTTCAAGGCTACGATCGAAATATCCACACACACGCGGTTTTGATAGCCCTGTGAATAAGTAAGATATTCCGGATATTGAATCGGTCCCGAACCCGCGTCCAGCAGGAATTTCCCTTGATTGCGGATATGCCGGTTGACCCGCAGGTGACAGTTGTGAATATACTCGCGTGAGACCGGACGTAAGTCTTCATAGCGGGCGTTTTGATAAAAGCCTTCTGACTCTAATTGCCAGCCCACCTGGTTGTAAAACTGGCGCACCTGAGATTTGATTTCTTGATCACTCATTCTTCGTCTACTTCCTTGATGTTTGCCCAATCTAATGGCTCACCTACCAGGTAAGACAAGGTCTGGCCGTATTCCTCGATCCCAGTCGTTGAAAGCACATCCGCAACGGAGTGTTTTTCGTAATCTTCCCACATCCGCACCAAATGCCAGGGAAATGGACGTGGAAATTCAAAGAAGAAGCGGTAAGCATAGGCCCAGGCTTTTTCCACTTGTTCACGGGTGAGAAGATTGGCCTTGGGCTCACGCAATATTTTTCCAACCAGTTTGAAGTAATTTACCCACGAATCCGGGTCATGTGTGAAGCCGCGATCACGATAATGGGTTTGACCGGCCACAATTACCGGGAGGCCGCTCATGGCCATTTCCAGGCCAACCGTGGTGGTATACACCAGACCCAGATCAGCTACTTCGATCAAATCGTAGGTGTTAATCTTTTCTTCGGGACCAATCAGATGAATATGCTCGGGTAATTCTGGGGACAGGCACTTCACAACGTCCACCATTGACTGCCCATGGATTAACATCTCGCCGGGATGTACTCGAATAACCAACTGCACATCTGGCCGGCCGATGAAATACTGCACCGTGCGGCTGATCCATTTCGACATGCTTTGGCTGAAGACCTGGCGCCCCAGGGTCAGGCTGTCTCCCAGCACGTTGGTTGCCAACAAGACGATCGGGCGTTGATCCAGGCCCAGCTCCGCGCGAACTTTCTCACCACCCTGGGTCGGGGTATCCTGCCATAGGCGGGAAAAATTTTGCCACAAATCCGCCCGCTGGCGAGCGGAGAACATTTCGCGCACTTTACTTAATTGAGCCTCGCTCAACGGTTCTTCACTGCGCACAGCCCACAGATCATCAGTCTCCTGACGCATAATTTCGCGATCTTGCCCTAACCAGATGCGTTGGCGCTGATCGCCAAATTCATAGGTCACCACCTGAATGCCCATCTGTTTCGCCAGACGATAAATCACGCCCAGTTCCATGATGGTCCCATTCGGCACAATCACTACATCTGGATTGATGTGTCTTAACACGGCATAACCAATTTGCGCAGCTTCCAGATTGCGCTCGTAGCGGATCTGATAGATCTCGCTTTCAGGATCGGCGTCTTCCACCTGCAGGGTATACTGGGTATCGAAATCGCTCACCTGACGCACATCTTCAAGGATTTTTGCCGGCAAACTGCGCGAAGAGGTGCGTACATTCATAAAAGAAATGGTTTTCATCACCGGATGAGCCAATTCCAGCACTTTGCGTGCGTAAGCGTTTTGCCGGCGTAAATCAAAGCGATTAATCGGCTTTTGCCAATCCGAATGGGGAACAAAGCCAAAGGTCACATCATGACCTTGCCCGGCTAAAGTAATCCCCAACGTGGCCGCATGCTCGATCCAATAATGCAGGGTCGCAAACACGAACACTTTTTTGCCTTTTGGGGTGGTTTCGCGCATTGCCAATGCCTGCGATACCATTTCAGGCAGATTTTCCTGCAGGTTCTTTAATGAAAACCGGCTTTTCAGCGGTTTTCCGCGCTGACGAAACAGCCAATACAACTCAGCAGTAAATGGCATCTCTCCCAGGATGGTCTTTATGGTTTCTTTGGTCATCGCTGTCATTCTATTCTGCCTCAATTTTCCATTCAAATCGGGGGCGAACCGGCCCAAGACGCGGTTCCGGCCATTGCATGCCCGGCGCGCCCGCCGCGTCTACATTGAAGGTGATCGCCTGATCATCTTGAAAGTAGCGTTTTACCCGGTATGCGCTGGCATTGATACCCAAAGCATAGCGGCCTTCGTTTAAGAAATCGGGGGGCACAATACAACGGCTGACATACCGTCCCGGCTCTCGTACCGCGTGCCGCTCAAATAAACCACTATCGTCGGTATCAAAACTGGTGAGAATATATTCCCCGCGCACAGTCATCAAATACAGGCCAACCCGTAAACCGCTGATCGCCTGTTTCAATTCATACTCGATTTCGATCAGCACCGGTTCAGTAGATCGTAAGCTGTCTTTTACCTGCCCCTGCCCATTCAACACGCGCACCGCCAGTGGGCGGAAAGGATAAGCCGACTCAGGCACTTCATCCGCGTCCCATACCCGCTCACCTTCCTGAGAAAGTCCGCGGGACAGATAAAAATCTACCGCTTCAGTCGATGGCGCACGCAGCACCACTTTGCCTTTATCGATCACCATGGCTTCCTGGGTCAGGCGTAACACAGCAGACATGTTATGGCTGACAAACAGCACTGTCCGGCCAGCCTGGGCAACATCGTTCATCTTGCCCAAACATTTTCGTTGAAATTCTGCGTCTCCAACCGCCAGCACCTCATCCACTACCAGAATTTCCGGCTCAAGGTGCGCGGCTACCGCGAAAGCCAGCCGTAATTGCATCCCACTGGAATAACGTTTCACCGGGGTGTCGATAAACTTTTCCACTTCAGAGAAGGCCACTATCTCGTCAAACTTGGCTTCGATCTCATCGCGGTGCATCCCCAAAATCGCGCCATTGAGGAACACGTTTTCCCGCCCGGTTAACTCCGGATGAAAACCAGTTCCCACTTCGAGCAGTGAACCCACCCGGCCGCGGATCTCCGCGTAGCCTTCACTGGGCTCAGTTACTCGCGATAAGATTTTCAATAAAGTGCTTTTCCCAGCGCCATTGCGCCCAATGATTCCCAGCACTTCCCCTTGTTTGACTTCAAAATTCACTTCGCGTAATGCCCACAGGATATCCGGATCTTGATCTCCGGAGCGCAATCTGCGCGTGGTTCGCTCAAAATTGTCGCTCAACGTCTCGCGCAAGGTGCGATATTTCATCTGCGGAGCGCCGATGCGATATTTTTTTCCCAGGTTATCCACCCGAATGGCTAAATCACTCATAAAAATCGTCTCTCCATCGGCTGGTCGTTAGACCATGTCCGCGAATTGGCGTTCCATGCGCCGGAAATAGATCATGCCACTGACCAATACAAATAACGCCACCCCGGTCGAAACAATTAGCCGCGGTCCTGGCGCGCCCTGTTCAGTGCCTAACAATGCCCAACGGAAACCTTCCACTACCCCGGCCATCGGGTTCAGCGCGTATATCAACTGCCATTTCTCAGGCAGTAAGCTGGCGCCATACGCAATGGGGGTAATAAACATCCAAAATTGGGTCAGGAAAGGAGTAATGTAATTGACATCCCGATAAAGCACGTTCGCCGCAGAAAGCCACAACCCGGTGCCGATCGAGGTTACCAGGGTTAGGATTAAGAAAGGAATGACCATCCAGGCGTTGGCAGTGGGTGTGTAACCGTAGTAAAGCATCATCCCTACCAAAATCACCGAGGCGATTAAGAAGTCTACCAACCCGGCCAGCACTGACGAGAGCGGTAAGATCACCCGCGGAAAATACACCTTGGTGATCATGTGGCGGTTGTTCACCAGCGAGCGGCTGGCCACCGATAACGCGTTGGAAAACAGGCCCCACGGCAGCAAGGCAGTATAGGCAAAAATTGGATATGGCACGCCATCCGATGGAACCTTGGCCAGATTGCCAAAGAAGATGCTGAATACCACCATCGTCAAAAACGGATTCAGCACCGCCCACATCACCCCTAATACAGTTTGTTTGTAGCGTACCTTAAGATCACGCCAGGTGAGGAAATACACCAGCTCGCGAAACAGCCACATCTCTTTTAAGTCCAGCAAGGACAGCGCCTTTTTGGGCCGGATGACGGTGATCATGGGATCTTTCTTGATGATTTGTTGATTGTTCATATTCTCTTTAACCGGCAAAACGGATAATTCCGGTCCGCCAGTGCTATTTATTGGTTCTCGCGATACCAGTTGATGGTTTTTTGCAGACCTTCGTCAAAATCCACTTGGGCTTTGAAACCAAAGCGTTCCCATGCGCGGGAAGTGTCCAACGCGCGGCGTGGTTGACCGTTGGGTTTGGTGGTATCCCACACCAGTTTGCCCTGGAAGCCAGTCTTGGCGGCGATGGTTTCAGCCAGATCTTTGATACTGATTTCAAACCCAGAGCCTAGATTCACCGGATCAGAGTCATTGTATTTCTCGGTTGCCATCAGAATGCCTTCCGCGGCGTCTTCGACATACAAAAATTCGCGCGTGGGAGAACCATCGCCCCACACCACGATCTCATCCGCGCCGGCTTCTTGCGCTTCCATGCACTTGCGAATCAAAGCCGGGATCACATGCGAAGATGCCGGGTTGAAATTATCGCCGGGACCATACAAATTGACCGGCAGCAAAAAGACCGAATTAAAACTATATTGCTGGCGATACGATTGCGATTGCACCAGCAGCATTTTCTTCGCCAATCCATAAGGTGCGTTGGTCTCTTCCGGATAACCAATCCAAAGATCATCCTCTTTGAAAGGAACTGGGGTGAATTTTGGGTAAGCGCAAACGGTGCCAATGGCTACAAATTTCTCCACGCCCCGTTTCCACGCTTCGTGCATCAATTGCACGCCCATCATCAGGTTATCGTAAAAGAACTCTGCCGGGTGCTCGCGATTCGCGCCAATGCCGCCCACATGAGCAGCCAGGTGAATGATCACATCTGGTTTGGCGTCATCCAGCATCTGCTTGATACTTTGTGGATCAACGAGATCATACTTTTCGATCGTGGGCACAAATACTTCTTTCGCGCCCCGTTCCTGTAATTTTCGCACAACGACTCGACCTAAAAATCCGGCCCCTCCGGTCACACAGAACCGCCGTTCACTCCAGAAATTACTCATGTTTTTTAAGGTCCTTTCTTACTTGCGGTATAAACCTGCTTCATTGTTCTGGATTGCTTCCCGAATAGCTTTGCAAGTCTGCCAGGCGATCCGGAATATTGGCATTGCCATCTCCCCAATCGACAAATACTTTTAACCCGCGTACATACAAAGCTGGATATACATTTGAATCTTCTGTCAGCTCATACCCTTGTTCCAGGGCGGTTAACCGGCAAACTTCAGCCACATCGCCCTCTCCTTCCAGGCGAATGCGCTGAATTCCTTTTTGGTTCACCTTTACCAGTGATTCATTCATTCGCTGGCGTACAAGGCGGTAAAGCTGAAAAGAAGATTGGATATAATCAATTGTCAGGCGTGCTCTTAATGCAATACCCTCGGGTGTGATGATATAGCGCAATTTTCGCCGTTCCACCCGTTGGACTTTTACATATCCTTTGGAGATTAACCGCTTGATATGCCAGTTAATCGTGCCCACAGCGACGCCAAGCTGGTCCGCCAGGGAAGCTTGAGTAGCCTCTGGCTCTTGCTCAATCCGTTCCAGGATGACCAGATCGCGTTGGTCGTTCGATAAAGTTCCCATAGAGCCTTTCAAAATTCAATAGTTGAATTATAACCTCAGAATAGTATAGGTCAAGGTCAGGCACCCCCCTAACCCCCATGCGTAGGTTAATAGTTGGATAAGAGTAGGTTATATTCGGGTATTGGTATGAGATTTTCGGAAAATAATGCTCGAGAAGTTTCTTAAAATAGCCGCCAAAAAACTGGTTGAATCTAATACAATTTGACTCAACCAGTATTCTGTGATGATGGATATTTAAATTTTCTGGAGAATTTAATCCCCTTTACGGAACCCATCGCCAAGTGAATCACCCCGAAATTCAACCCGCGGATTGGGCTTGGGAATGCACGGGAAAGGCTGGTACCAGCACTCGCTCCAGCTCTCCTCAGCGGCGCAAAGAATTGTGCCATTTTGGATTTCACAAGGTTCAGTGGGTAGAACGCGGTAAGGCAAAGGCTGCCACACGCGCTGAGAGAACGTTTTTTGATCAAAAGATTGAACCAGGAATAAAACTTGATAGGCCAGGATCCCCAAAGAAACAAAAATCGGAACAATTTTTACTTTTCCAACTTGAATATTGGCGGTCACCATCAAGGGATAAACCAACGGTAGCGCGAATAAAATTATCAAATACCCATACCCGAAGCGAAAATCCGGAGCGGTCAATAACCAATAGATCCCGCCCAAATAAACCAATCCGGTGACAGGTAACATACCCCGGATCGCTGCCTGGTCTTTTCTCTTCGTTCCAGCCGACCACAGATATTCAATCACCATCAAGACAGGTGACGCGGCAGCAGCAAACAAAATCATTCTGCGGTTCAAAGTGAGGTCCTGATACCACATCCGCAGCCATTGGACCAACGGCATGGCCAAGACTTCTTCCCGGTCCAAGCGCGGTAAACGTCCCCATGCCAATACAGCGCGCTGCTCGGCGATCACCTCTTTTTGGGGTATCTGCCAGTCAAAACCCAAACCCGGTATCCCCGGCACAGGATATACCGGATACCCGGAATACATTACATTGCGCAACAACCACGGAATCAGCACCACCGCGCCAATGCTTACCCATCGCCACCAGCGTGACGGATCATTCAAATTGCTTATAAAAATCAACCCGGCAAAAATCATCAGCGGAGCAGCGCTTAGTTTCAAGGTAATGGCGAAGACACTTAAACTAAACAGCACTACATCCAGACCGTCATTTCCTTTACCCTTTTCTAACCAACCGGCAATTAAAATCCAGGCAAGCAGAATAACCGGCAAATCGGTACCGGGGGAGGAAATTTCTGCGCCCGTCACATAAAACACAAGCGGCAGCAGCCCGGTTTTCAAAATATTGGCTGGTGTGTTTTCGCCGCCCAGCCAGCCGGCTAATCCTCCGGCAAATAGCCACACCGTAATAAAAACCAGCGCGGCTGGGATCACATGGAAAGACTGTAATCCCAAAAAAGAAAAACTAAACAAAGCGTTTAATACCAGCCAGCTTGAATTAAAAGCAAAACGTCCGTGCAGGTTTCCCAGACCGGGCACTGCCGCGTAGCTTTCTATCCAACGGATCGCCTGGGCGTGATAAATCCCCGTGTCTGGATTCAACGATAAGTGGGTCGCATTCTCAAGGATGCCTAGTCCAGCCAGAATCAATCCACCCCAAACCAGGATGGGGGTTTGCTCTCCCTTGATTTGTGGAAAAAAACCCGGTGTTTTTCTCCCAAACCAGAGGATCAGCAAGGCCCCGGCCAGCACCAACCCACCTGCGGCTGCCCCTAATGGCATCATCAGGGAAAGCGTCGATGCCAGAGTGGTGATGACCACCCACCCCAGCAGAGTCACCCAGGCGGGGCTTGATAGATCAGACGCCGCTCCATGGATGCCTTTTTGTGCCAGCCACAAACAGCCACGCCCATAGACATAAGACAGGAAAACAAACAGAATAATGATAAGAATTGCACTGATCATGGTTGGGGCCTCATCTCATAGATTTGTAACACTGGCTGACCGGCGGCATCGAAAATGTGCACGGGTTTATGGTTTTCTTCCACGTAGCGGGCTAAATCATTCCAATACCCCGGCCGCACCAACAACATCACAAACACAGGGTTCTTTTGGTTCAAAAGCGAATCAAGATCATCGGGGTGAATGACCCGGAGATCATCGCGCAGCCATAATGGTGCAGTCATATCCACCAGATAATCCGCTACCGGAGTAAAAACCAGGGAATCTCGCGGTGCGTTCAGGTTGATCCATTCCATCCCTAAACGGTAAGAAGCCGCCCAATAATCGGTTACTTCATTCTCTCCAAAATATTGCCGCGCTCCCGCGACGCCGCCGATCAATGGGCTGTAATAAATGTAAAGATGCGGGAAAAGCGAGGAATAAATCCATAAGATCGACACCAGCCAGCCCGCAGCGATCCCCGCAAAAACCAGCTTGCGCTGAGCGAGCGTCTTGGCTTGCTGCGTAAGCCACTGTGCGCCAATGCCAGCCAGAATTGCCGCCGCCGGGACATACTCCATATAATGACGGATGCCGTCAAAGTTGACCATACCCGGCATGGAAATCCGCACAATCGGAAAAACCAGCCACACTAAAAGCCAGCGCCACTTGGGGTTATCCTTTTTTATCATCATCCATATGCTTATCCCAATCCCAATGACTAGAAAACCCAGCATCCATACCGGAATGGTAGTCAGGCTATGGATAAATGGTTGCAGACTCCAGTGATCTCCACCGCTGCGCCCACCCTGGCTGAAGATGAATTCAAAGTAATTACGCACCGCGCGCACTGGATTATTTTGCACATAAACATAAGGCCAGCTGCCCACATAGATTACCAGCGCAACAAACGCCATCAACGCATATTGCCATATATCCCGCAGCCAATAGCGAATAGATTCACGCCAGGTGTTAGCCGGTAATTTTAGCTGCCACAGTCCTAAAATCAAAATCACCGGTGCAAACATGGCATTGGCTTTGGTACCTAACGCCGCGGCGAACAAAGCCCCTACCAGGAATGCGCGCGCCAACCCGCGCTGTTGGAGCCAACGGTAGTAAGCCATGAATAACAAGCCCAGCCAAATTGTCTCTGGAATGTCTTTGGGGTTGATATGCATGTCGCCCCAAAAACGGGGGAAAAACGCCAGAAAGAAAATGCTGAACAATGCGGCGGATTCACCCCATTCTTCGCGCACGAACCGGTATAGGAACCACAAAAATACAGCCGCCAGCGTGATCTTAAAGAAATGAAAGGCATCCACCGGATCCATCCATCCCAATCCGTAACTGAACAGGTGCATGCTGGCAGCCGAAAACGTATCGGTGATGGGGGGAAATTCGTGCGGCACATCACGCATGGGAGAAAGAAATAAATTCAGCGCCCGGTCGTGGATGGGTAAATCCGCTTTGAAATCCACAAAACTTTCTCGAAATTGGGTGAGGTAGAAAAGGTAGCGTTCCCCAAAAAACAAATTTCCCAAGCCTTCATCCCAGGTCAATCCATAGAATCGCAAGGTGCCAACGCCACTGATAAAAAAGGTCACAATCAAAATGACAGCAACCCATTTTCCCCAGCGCTTGATTTGACTGGAACTGTTTGATTGGCTTTCCATGCTTGCTCGGTTCATTCCCACCAAAGTTATTCTTTACGCGAGATATTATAATCTAAGCAATGTCTGTTTTTGTTTGGATCAATCTATGAATTCTTGAACTTAAGCCAACTTTCTACTATAAATAGACAAAATCAATCCAGGAGAATTGAATGCCTCACCTCTTTGAACCTTATAAAATCCGTGGTATCACCCTGCGCAATCGCATTGGCTTATCTCCCATGTGCCAATATAGCTATCAAGATGGTTTCTCGAATGATTGGCAATTAATGCACCTGGGCGCCCGCGCAGCGGGAGGCGCGGGATTGATCATCGCTGAAGCCACTGCCGTAGAACCGCGCGGACGCATCACACCTGATGATGTGGGCATCTGGTCTGATGACCACATAGAACCGTTGGCGAAAGTTACCCGTTTGGTAAAATCGTTGGGGGCTGTGCCGGGTATTCAAATTGCCCATGCCGGTCGCAAGGCCAATACAGTTCGTCCTTGGGACGGCGGTCACCCCATCCCCCAGGAAGATCCGCGCTGGTGGCGGGTGATTGGCCCAAGTCCATTGGCGTTTTCCCCGCGCCATCAGACTCCCCAGGAAATGACTCTGCAGGATATTAAAAACACACAGAATTTATTCACGCTGGCAGCCGAGCGCACTTTGGCAGCTGGCTTTGAATGGCTGGAGCTGCATGCCGCCCATGGTTATCTCATCCATAGTTTTTATTCACCGCTTTCCAATCAACGCAAAGACATTTATGGCGGTAGTTTTGAAAACCGCATCCGGTTTTTACTGGAAACCGTCACAGCCATGCGCGCCGTTTGGCCGGAGCGGCTGCCCTTCACTGTGCGCATTTCCGGCACCGATTGGGATGAGCAGGGTTGGACAATCGAAGATTCAGTCACGCTGGCTTCTCGTCTAAAACCGTTAGGGGTCGATTTGGTGGATTGTTCTTCTGGTGGAAATCTATCCAACGCGAAAATTCCTTTCGGCCCCTCCTATCAGGTCCATATTGCCGAAGCTGTACGCCGCGAAGCGGGCCTCCCGACTGCTGCGGTTGGGATGATCACTGAAGCCAATCAGGCTGATCAAATCCTTCTCAATGGGCAAGCCGATCTGGTTCTGCTGGGGAGAGAACTGCTGCGCAATCCCACCTGGCCTATCCAGGCAGCGCTGCGCATGAACCAACCCGCCCCCATTCCACCTCAATATTTAAGAGCCTATTAGTCAATCAAATTGCCTCTTGACAGATTTATATAAACACTGTATATTTACAATGTAAATATACAGTGTTTATTATTTTATATATAGAGGAGTCGAATATGTCCCCGAGACCACGGCGTGATGAACAAATTCAAGACCTTTCAGAGCGCATCCTGGCCGCCGCCTGGCAGCAAATTGCCGAGTCGGGCGCGCCCGCGCTTAGTTTACGCGCCATTGCGCGCGCGTTAGGCATCACCGCCCCGGCTATTTACAACTATTATCCCGATCGAGACGCCCTGGTCACTGCACTGATTGTGGATGCGTTCACGTCCTTTGGAGATGCGCAAGCCGCCGCCATCCAATCCATCCCGGCTAATAACCATTCCGACCGGCTCCAGGCACTTGGTTTGGCTTATCGCCAATGGGCGGTCGAGCACCCTGAGCGCTATCACCTGATCTTTGGCACACCCATCGCCGGTTATTCTGCCCCCGCCGAAATCACCATGCCAGCCGCCTCGCGGGCATTAGCAATTTTAGTGGCTGAGGTGGAAGCAGCCAGTCAGAGCGGCCAGCTCAACACATCATCCCTGCCCTTATTCCCACCCGCGCTGGACAAGATGTTTGCCAACTGGTCTGCGGAGCGCGGACCAGCCAGCCAGGCCGCCCTTTTTCAGTCTCTGTGTCTTTGGTCATCCATCCATGGAATGGTGTTTCTGGAAATTAGCCATCAACTGCCTCCATTTATTTCAGATCCAGCAGTATTTAGCGTAACCGCAATCCAAACTCTAATTCGGCAGACAATCACTAATCGAAATTAACCCAAATTAATGCAATCAATTCTATCGTTCATTGTTTATAGGAGAAATATCATGTCAAAAAAACATCTCATTTTTGGTACAGGTCCTTTGGCTCAAGCCACCATGCGCGCTCTTTTGAAACGCGGAAAATCGGTCAAAATGGTCAATCGCTCAGGCAACCGTCCAGAAAGCATCCCGGACCAGGTTGAAATCATCGCCGGAGACGCTTTCAACCCAGAATTCACCCGCCAGGTTTCTAACGGAGTGGAAGTAGTTTACCAATGCGCGCAACCTGCTTATAACCTATGGGTAAGTCAATTTCCCGCGCTGCAAGCCTCCATTATGGAAGCAGCCGCGGCAGCCAATGCCAAATTAATCGTCGGGGAAAACCTGTATATGTACGGAGATCCCAATGGCCAATTGATTCATGAAGGTTTGCCCTACGCGGCTCACACCCGCAAAGGCAAAGTGCGCGGACAAATGGCCGAAGCTTTGTTATCCGCCCATCGCGCAGGCAAAGTACAGGTTGCCATGGCGCGTGGATCTGATTTCTACGGACCATCGGTAATGGGATCTACCCTGGGTGAGCGCACGATAAAACCCCTGCTGCAAGGCAAACCCGCCGAAGTGGTCGGCGCGCTGGATATTCCCCATACCTACACCTACATCAGCGATTTTGGCGAAGCCATGGTCATTTTGGGAGAGCGCGATGAAGCCTTGGGGCAGGCCTGGCACGTTCCCAACCCGCCCACCCTTACCCAACGCGAATTGGTCACCTTATTCTTCAATGAAGCGGGGTTGGAACCGAAATTCAGCGTGATGGGCAAATTGATGATGTCTCTGGGTGGGTTATTCATCCCTGAAGCGCGCGAATCGGTCGAAATGATGTACGAATTTGTTAAACCATTCCAGGTAGATGCCAGCAAATTTATTCAGACATTTGGCAATATCGCCACCCCGCATGAAGTCGCCGTCAAAGAAACGATCGCCTGGTACCGCCAGCATTTGAATTAATAACAATAAATTTGATCCTCTAAATCCCTTCCCCATTATCCGAAACCGGAAAATGGGGAAGGGTCATTTTTTCTACTCTGTTTTAATTTGCATTGAACGATCTATCCTGCTTATGGTATCGGAGTTGGTCCTCCTGATGCTATAATCTATCCAATCTTTCTCCCGGTGAGGCTTGTTTGAACATGAAAAAGATCATCATCATTGGCGCCGGAATCGGCGGCCTATCAACTGGTTGCTACGCACAGATGAATGGCTTCGACACGCAGATCTTTGAGATGCACAACCTTCCTGGCGGGGTGTGTACCGCCTGGAAACGCAAAGGGTACACATTTGATGGATGTATCCACCATCTGGCCGGTTGCAGACCCGCATCAAATCTGTATCAATTATGGCGTGAGCTGGGTGTGTTCCCTCACCCGATTCATTATCCTGAAGACCTGATTGCGATTGAAAGCCCTGAAGGCAAACGCATGGTGGTATATGCCGATATTGACCGCTTTGAACGTCATCTGTTGGACCTTTCTCCACAGGATGAAGAAGTGATTCTGGAGATAACCGCGGCTGCGCGAAGATTCGCCCGGCTCAATATTCTGGATTTATTAATGGCTCCTCCGTGGCAAATGCTTAAGGTAGTTCCTTACTTGGGACTCATTCAAAAATGGGGCAGCCAAAAACTGGAAGATGTTGCCAGCCGTTTCAAAGATCCATTCCTGCGGCGCGCCTTCGCCCAAATTCAATATGACTTTCCAGATATCCCCGCCATGATCGCCCAGATATTCATTGCTGGTGTATCCACCTACGACCTGGGGTTCCCGGAAGGCGGCGCTTTAGAATTTGCTCGAAAAATCGAGCAGCGTTACCTGTCGCTAGGTGGAAAGATCCAATACCATTCTAAGGTGGAGAAGATTCTGGTTGACTCCAATGCTCATTCAGACCGGGCGATCGGCATCCAGCTGACAGACGGCAGCCAGCATTTTGCCGATGTTATCGTCTCCAATGCGGATGGATTCAGCACAATCTATCATATGCTGGAGGGAAGATACACCACCCCGACCATTGAAAAGTACTACCAAGATTTTCCAAAAAACCAGGTGATGAGTTTACATGTCTCCTTGGGAATTAACATGGATTTTTCTGATCAGCCACACGCTCTGGTTTTATGGCTTCCGGAATCAATCGAGATCGCGGGGGAAATGGTAGACCGGCTTGATCTTGAATTTTATAACTTTGCCCCCGAAATGGCTCCGCAAGGAAAAAGCACCCTGAAAGTTACCTGCTCATCTTCTTACGAATACTGGGCTGATTTAAAATCACACGGAGATGACCAGTACAACGCCGATAAGAATCAGATCGCTTCCCTCATCATAAACCAACTGGAAAGGCGTTTTCCTGGTCTCCATCAACAGGTGGAAGTGATCGATGTCGCCACCCCGCTCACCACAGAGCGATTTGCTGGCTCCTTCCACGGATACCAGGCCTGGGCTATTCCCGCCCAATCTCCAATGGAAGCACTCCAAGGAAAAGGCCTTAGTAAAACCCTGCCCGAATTGGAAAATTTCCATATGGTAGGTCAGTGGGCTGGGGGCCTGGGTTTGCCTAATGTTGCCGTAATGGGTCGAAAACTGGTGCAATCGCTGTGCAAGCAAGAACGGCGAAGATTCGTAACCAGTGTTACCAGCGAGAATTGATTAAAACCAGGAGGTTTTTATGAATAGCGTGTTTATCACCCGCCGAATTCCTGACGCAGGCTTAGAAATCCTTGCAAAACAATGCGAGATTAATGTTTGGCCAGGGGAGTTGCCACCCACCCGCACAGACATCCTCCAGCATATTCAAACCGCAGACGCGTTACTTTGCCTGCTTACCGACCGCATCGATGAAGAAATCATTCAGAACGCGCCCAATTTAAAAGTAATCAGTAATTATGCGGTAGGCTTTGATAATATCGATATCGCCGCGGCTACCCGGCGCGGGATTCCAGTGAGCAATACGCCCGGTGTGCTCACCCAGGCTACAGCGGATTTTGCATTTGCGTTGCTCATGGCTGCTGCCCGGCGCGTAACCGAAGCCGATCGGTCGGTGCGGGCTGGCGCCTGGAAAACCTGGGGGCCCACAACTTTGCTCGGTGCCGATATCTATCAAGCCACCCTGGGCTTGATAGGATTGGGGCGCATCGGACAGGCGGTTGCCCAACGCGCCCGCGGATTTGAAATGCGCGTATTATGTTACGATCCGCTGCTTCCATCTGAATCAATTCCTCAAGGCGTGGAGATGGTATCTCTGGAACGTTTATTTGCCCAATCTGATTTCATCTCGCTGCACGTGCCGCTCACACCCCACACACATCATCTGATCAACGCCCAAGCCTTTCAGCAAATGAAACCTGGCGTAGTATTAGTCAATACTGCCCGTGGCGCGGTGGTAGACATGGAGGCCCTTTTACACGCCCTGCTAACCGGTCAGATCGCCGCTGCCGCGCTGGACGTCACCGACCCGGAACCCATCCCCGCCGATCATCCTTTACTCAAGTTGGAGAATCTGGTGATTGCGCCGCATATTGCCTCCGCCAGCACCACCACCCGTGAGAAAATGGCGGTTATGGCGGCCGAAAACATCCTTGCGGGGTTAAGCCAACAGCCTTTGCCTAATTGTGTTAATCCGCAAGTTTATGAGGTGAATTAAAAAAGAAGGGCTGGCAAAATTGAATTTGCCAGCCCTTTCCTTTCCCGAAAAGACATTATTTGAATTGGTTACCCAGAAGTGCTGCCAGTACCGGGATTTGCTCAGTGCTGACCAATGCCAGCACTTCATCAGCAGTTTGCAGTATAGTATCGCCATGCGGCACAATCAAACTGCCATCGCGAATTACCGCGGTAATCGCGCAATCATTGGGAAACTTGATATCCATCAAGGCTTTGCCATTTACCGGCGAGGTTGGGGCGACTTTTTCTTCCACGATGGAAAATTTTCCTTTGCGCAGTCTCAACAGAGTCATCATATCACCCATCGACATTTGTTCCGCCACGAGCATACCCATTAACTCAGCTTGATTCAGGGCCACGTCTACGCCCATGTCCAATGTGTACAACCAGGCATTCAAAGGATTATTCACCCGGCCGATGACCCGCGCCACGCCAAACTCCATCTTGGCCAGGCTGCTGATCACAAGATTGGTTTCGTCCTGACCCGTCGCCGCTACCAAGACATCTGCGTGGCGGATATCGGCCGATTCCAACACATTCGGATCAGTACCATTCCCAGGGATGAATGCCTCCTTGGGAAGATTTCTCTCCAGCCGGGCAATCATATCCGGCCTTTGTTCAATTACCTTGACTTTGTAGCCCTGTTCAAGCAGAAACGAAGCCAGGTAAAAACCAACATTTCCACCACCAACAATCATTACAAACATGGTATTCCTCCGCTTCGCTATTGTTCCAACATTTTAGCCAGGCGATCAGCCGCCGAGACGGTGGTCGCCACATGGACGATATCGCCTTTTTCAAACATCGTGGTTTGATCCGGCAAAAAGGTTTTTCCCCGCCGGGTGATCGAAATCACTTTTATCTGTCCAGCGATCACCAAATCGCGCACCGGATGACCGACCAACAATGTGGTGATCTCAGCCTGCACAATTTCCACCTCACCCGTCCCCAAGGTCGTAATTGGGGTCAGTTGGTTAAAGGACAGCAGTTCAGCCAGCCGCAGGCTGCCGATGGTTACCGGAGAAATGGTTTGTAAACCCAGCCGCCGGTAAATTTCTGCTTTACGAGGATCATACACTCGGGCAGCCACCCGTGGCACCCGGAAGAATTGTTGCGCCAATCGAGCTGCCACCACATTGGTTTCATCACTCAAAGTCACCGCAGCTAATCCATCTGCCTTTTCAATCCCGGCATCCAACAAAACTTGCTTATCAAACCCGATCCCCACAAAGGTCTTGCCTTTGAACCAGCTTCCCAGTTCTTTGAACGCCTCTGGGTCCTTGTCAATCACAACGAGGTCGTGTCCGCGCATTGAGAGTGTCTGCGCCAGATTCGATCCAACCCGTCCACAACCGATGATAATAATTTTCATCCAACACCTCCATGTTGGTAATCCAACAGCCGATTAAGCTGAAACTTGTTTTCTTTCACTCATTTTTCGGACAACCCATTTCCGTAATTCATCAATCACTAACAACGAGGGCGTCCAGGCGAACAAGAACCACCAGTTCTGCAGGGGGAATGAGTTGGTTCCAATAAAGCGGTGCATAAACGGCAAATACACAATCGCCGCAATGACAATCAACTCACTAAGAATACCCATCCAGATCAGACGATTATTCCATAGCGGGCGTTTGAACACCGATTCTCGCTCGGTGCGCTGTGTTAACAGGTTGCCAATCTGTGTGGTGACTACCGCGGCCAGGGCCATGGCTGTGGCCGATTCATATAATGCACCGCTGGTAGGCAGATCCAACCATTGACCCCAATACCCGTTTGTCCAATACATGTAGTAAAACGCCGCCATGGTCGCCAGACTTTGCACCGGTCCCAACCATAAATACGAGCGCAAGAGCAACGCTTTTGAGATCACATGCTCATTCAACTTTCGCGGCGGGTTGTCCATCACGCCCGGTTCGGGCGGCTCGGCCCCCAATGCCAGGGCAGGCACAATATCGGTACCAAGGTCAACCGCCAGAATGTGCATCACATTCAATGCCAGAGGTATTCGCGTGCGTGATAGCGCGAAAAGGATAAACGGTACTGCTTCAGGGGTATTGCTGGTGAAGATATAAGAGGTGAAGCGCTTGATATTGGCATAAACCGCCCGTCCTTCTTCCACCGCGTTGACGATCGATGCAAAATTATCATCGGTAAGGATCATATCCGCTGCTTCTTTAGCTACATCGCTGCCGGTAATGCCCATCGCTACTCCGATATCAGCCTTTTTCAAAGCTGGGGCATCGTTAACTCCATCACCGGTAACAGCCACAATCTCGCCCTTCTCTTGCAGGTTACGCACCACCCGTAATTTATGCTCAGGGGCTACCCGCGCAAAGATAACCTCGTCATCCATAGCGCGTTTAAGTTCGTCATCACTCATCTTTTCCAGGTCAAAGCCGGTTATCACCCGCGCGTTGGGTGAGCTGATAATCCCAATTTTGCGCGAGATGCTCTCCGCGGTGAGACCATAATCGCCGGTGATCATCACGATCCGAATCCCGGCCCGATGGCATTTCTTCACCGCTTCGGAAACTTCCGGACGCGGCGGATCGATCATCGCGGTCAACCCAAGGAAAGTCAATTGTTGTTCAACCGCCTCATTCGACCAGTCGGAAAACTCTCCATCCAAATTCCGCTCGGCTAATGCCAGCACGCGCAAACCATCGCGGGCGAAATTGTCATTGGCTTCCATAATCTGTTGGCGTAAGGTATCTGATAAGGGATAGATTTCACCGCCAAACTTGACATTAACGCACAATTCCAATACTTCTTTCGGCGCGCCTTTGATAAAGACCTGTTTATTGCGCCCACCGCCAGATACCAGGTGAATGGTGGACATTCGTTTGCGGCGTGAGTCGAATGGCAATTCCCGCATGCGTGGATAAGTCCGGGTGATTTCCTGCATGTTTAAACCACCCTTAACCGCCACCACATTGAGCGCGGCTTCAGTAGGATCGCCGATGATACTCCATTTGGACTCATTTCCATCTTCTGGACGCGGTTCAACCAGTTTGGCATTCGAGCACAACCCGGCCGCCAGTAATACCCGGTTCAAATCCAGCCTGATGGTCGCATCCAACTTGGGTTTGCCATTTAATATTTCTCCGGAGGGGTCATATCCAATCCCGGTGGTATGCAAGCTGCGCGCTGCTGCATCAGCTTGATTTCCATTAGACGATATTGTGGGCAGCCAAATATTACGCACGGTCATTTCATTTTGCGTCAAGGTGCCGGTTTTATCGGTACAGATATAGGTCGTGCACCCCAAAGTTTCCACAGCAGACAGTTTCTTAATCAACGCGTTGCGTTTGGCCATCCGCTGGGTTCCCATGGCCAGAGCCAGGGTCACGGTAGGTAATAGACCTTCAGGCACAAACGCGACAATCATTCCCAGCGCAAAGATGAAACTCTCTGCCAGCTCGATACCGGCTACCAGCGCGGCAATGGCGAAAAAGACCACCCCCATCAGCACCGCGATGATCGATACTGACTTGGTTACACTAATCATCTCTTTTTGCAGCGGGCTCAAATCGGTGCCAACTGTCTGGGTGAGATGAGCAATTTTGCCAAATTCAGTATCCATGCCAGTGGCAATTACGACTGCTTTTGCCGTTCCCGAAACCACATTGGTTCCAGCAAACAACAGGTTGGGTGTTTCGGTATAGGTGGTATTTTCCCGGAACAATAATTCTGAGCTTTTAGATACTGGGCGTGATTCACCCGTCAATGTCGATTGGTCGGCCCTTAAATCAGCGTGTTGCAAAATCCGGCAATCAGCGGACACTTTGTCCCCTTCTCCGAACAACACCACATCTCCAGGCACCAATTCTTCAGCAGGAACGCGGATTTCCTCCGCGCCGCGCAACACCCGAGCGTAAGTTGGCAACATCTTCTTTAAAGCGTCTGTGGCTTTTTCTGCGCGGAATTCCTGCCAGAACGAAAATGCGCCATTAATAATATTGACCATCCAAACCGCGATCGCCAATTGGGGCATTTCCGCGATCAACGCCACGGCTCCACCCACCCATAAAAGGATTGCCATCAAATGGGTGAAATTCGCCAATAATTTGGTATATAATGGCGTGCCTTTTTCTTTTTGAATCTCATTGGGGCCAAATTCTGCAAGCCTGCGTTTAACATCATCATCCGCTAAACCCGAAGGGCTGGTTTGCAGCAACGAATAAACCTGCTCCACTTTCGCGGCAGGCACTTGAGGAAGTACTTCCAGTATTCTATTTTTTATAAGGGTATCCATACAACACTACTTTTCACAATCCAACACAAATAAGGAAGACGCATTGAATTGAGAAGAGTTTGGCCACGTTGGCTGTTGCAGTCAGTCTAAACGTTCCCCCTGTCAAACAGATCTCGCGAAGGCGGATTATACACCTGATCAATCCTTTCATATAGATGGAAAAGATAAGGATTAATCACCTTATATATAAGTTTAACAAATTCTTAATCAATATTTCATCGCGCAATAACATGAACTGCGCTGGCTTTAAAACTAACCACAACTGGCATTCCCATCTCTAAATTCATTTCCAATCTAGACGCGCGTGTAATTAGCGCCACCACCGGAAAACCGCAATCCACTACAACCCGCTCCAATGGTCCCTGAGGAGTCAAACGAACGATTGTCCCAGGGATTGTATTTCGCGCGCTCGATTCGCCGTGCTTGCGTTCTTTCCACAAAGTGACATCCTCCGGTCGCAGGCAGACCAACACAGATTGTCCAACCCGAACATTCCCGATGGCCTCCAAATGAAAACCATTTACCCTTATTTGCGCCAGGCCCTCGTTAACCTCTTCCACCAGCCCTTCGATCACTGTTTCGACCCCCACGAACCGGGCAATTTCCGGGTCAGACGGTGCGGCGAAAACCTGGTTGGGTTTTCCAATTTGGCGAATGCGCGCATCTAAAAGCACCGCGACCCGGTCCCCAAGTAGTAAAGCCTCATCCCGGTCATGGGTAACAAATACCGTGGTCATGCTGGTTTCACCAAGCAGGTTGTAAAAATCCGCCAGTAGTCGCTCACGGGTGGGCGCGTCTAACGCGCTGAAAGGTTCATCAAGAAATAAAACATCTGGGTTTAATGCCAGCGCGCGTGCCAGGCTGGTTCGTTGCGCCTCTCCTCCCGATAGCTCCCGCGCGCGTCTTTTCCTCAACCCCGCAATCCCCAATCGATCCAGCCAATGGTTAACCCTTTTATCAATCTCAACCTTTGACACTCCCCGAAATCGCAATCCGGTGGCCACATTATCTTCCACTGAAGTATCTAACAGCAGCGGTTCCTGCATCACAATGCCTACCTTTCGCCGGTAAGCCAGTGCCTTCTCTTTGGTAATCAGTTGATCTCGAAAAAAAATCTTGCCCCGATCAGGCTCAATCAATTTTGCTAAAACCAGTAACAGTGTACTTTTACCAGCCCCATTCGGACCAATCAACGCCAATGTTTCCCCTTCGACCACTGCAAGAGATGCTTCTTCTAAAGCTAATAAACCGCTTCTACGCACTGATACATCTTCAACCCGTAAAATATGCTGATCCATTTGTTTCGCCTCTATCGCCGGTTGGAACTTCGCTGTTGGATGGTAGTTAATACCAGATTGACCAGATAGGCTAACACCAATAGCAACAGACTTAAAGCAATCGCGATGGCAAATTCACCCTTACTCGTTTCCAGTACGATTGCAGTGGTAAGCACCCGAGTCTGGTATCGCAAATTACCGCCTACCATCATCGATGCTCCCACTTCAGAAATCACGCTGCCAAATCCAGCCATTAATGCTGCCAATAAGGGCAGGCGCGCTTCTCGCCATAGCATTACTACCATTTGCCAGCGCGAAGCCCCCAAGCCTAATAATTGAAACCTGAGTCTGGGGTCCAGTTGTTGTAAAGCGGCGACCGTTAGCCCGGTGACAACCGGAGCGGCGATGATGATTTGGGCGATAATGATTGCCTGGGTAGTGTACATCCATCGCAATCCACCCAATGGGCCATTACGCCACAGGAAGATAGAAACCCCCAAACCCACCACAACCGGTGGCAAGGCCATGCCAGTATTCACCAGGCTGATCCAAAACCGCCGGGAAGGAAACTGCCCCAGGGCAAGCAAAGTACCCAGGGGCAGACCAATGATTAAACTTAATCCGGTGGCAATCCCAGAAATTTTTAAAGACAGCAGGGTAATTTGCAAAACTTCGGGGTTACCGCTGAACAGCAAACGGATTGCTTCTAAAATTCCCTGCCAAATTAAATCCATTGTTTATAGTCCCAGGCTGGCCTCATCCTTCCCAGCGTCAGGAAAGAATAAAGGCGCGCCAAATTCCTTTACACCAAATTCACCAATCAATGCTTGCGTCTTTTCCGAAACCATGAAATCAGCAAAAGCGTTTGCACCTGCCTCATTAATATTTGGCCATTTTTGCGTATTGACCACCATCACATGGTAAATATTCAAAAGGCTGGCATCTCCTTCAACTAAAATCACCAGATCCAGGTTCTTTTGCTGCGCCAGGAAGGTTGCCCGGTCTGTTAAAGTATAGCCGAATTTCTCGGAAGCGACACGAAGTGTATCCCCCATTCCTTGCCCAGTTTCTAAATACCATTGACCTGCCGGTTCTACTCCAGCTACCTTCCAAAGGCCAAGTTCTTTTTTATGCGTGCCAGAATCATCACCGCGCGAGACAAAAACCGAGCTGGTTTGAGAGATTTTCGCCAGTGCTTCTGCGGCGGTGGGAAGCCCCATTATTCCAGCTGGGTCATCTGTGGGGCCTACAATCACAAAATCATTATGCATCACCAAATCTCTGCGCTGGCCAAAACCTTGTTCCATAAACTCCAATTCAGAAGCTGGAGCATGTACCAGCAACACATCCGCGTTGCCTTCCTCCCCCATTTGAAGCGCCTGGCCGGTTCCCACCGCAACCATTTTCACCTGGTAGCCGGTTTCCTCCTGGAAAACGGGTAACAGCACATCCAGTAAACCCGAATCTCGGGTGCTGGTTGTAGTTGCCAGAATAATCTCTGGATTTTCCGGAGAAGGAACGGTCACCTCAGTTGGGGCTTGCGTAGCGGCTGGAACATCGGTAGGGGCCTGGGTCGCTGCAGAAGCCTCTATTGACTCCTGGGTAGCCGGCACCTCTGCGGGTGTGGGGCTGCAACTTGCCATAAGCAAAAAAGCGATAATCATAACCACAGACAAGAATTTATTTTTCATTGGTGTACTCCAGATAAATGTATAGTTGTTTCTATCCAATTATACATTTCTCGAAATTCCATTCAAGATGAAGTATGTCATATGTAAATTAAGATTCCCAGACAGCAATGATCAATTAGGAATTTATTGATTCAGACTGTTTTCTCCAATTTTGTGCTCATGATATAATCATTAAGCTTTAATAAAACTTAATCCAGCTCTGGAGGAAAACCAATGAATATTGAGAGCAAATCCTACAAACATTGCGACTTGATTAAGGTAACCGGCCGTGTAGACAGCTCCACCGCTCCACAGCTTGC
>Ga0209269_1000690_pt1 | contig 26542 bp, 40 predicted proteins | sample MTBAKMMethaMetaG_FD_187455 | JGI IMG/M metagenome (GOLD analysis project Ga0209269, IMG submission 187455) | Enrichment culture microbial communities from Arthur Kill intertidal strait, New Jersey, USA, that are MTBE-degrading - MTBE-AKM (Arthur... | ecosystem: Environmental > Aquatic > Marine >... | reverse complement strand
TATCTTTAACCTGCGATGCTACAGGGGTCCGTAGCTTAGTCCGGTGGAGCGAGCGGCTCATAACCGCTTGGTCGTCGGTTCAAATCCGACCGGGCCCACTCATTTTCCTGGCTAACCTCCTTCGTGCGGTTAGCTGTCACCTTAACTACCTTAACTAGCGGGTGATCCGCTGCGAGAAGTCCTTCTCCGGGGGCAGCCCCTTCCGCATCCGTTCCTTGATCCGCTCGAGGTACTCCGCGCGCTTCTCCCCGACGTCCCGCTGCTCGTCGATCACGAGCCCTAGGTACTGCCGAGTCTGCTTGAGGTCCTCGTGCCCGTAGCTCTCCGAGACTATCAAGAGCGCCCGCTCGTTGTCCTTGCCGGCCGCCTCCATGGTGAGACGGCCCCAGGTGCGGCGGTTGCGGTGGTGCAGCCCGGGCTTGTCTATCCTGGCCCGCTCCACCACTCCGATCATGATCTTGTCCAGGCCGCTGTCCGAGTAACCCTGCAGCCGCCCGCCGTGCCAGTAGATGACCAGCTCCTCCGGTTCGCGGAGAGGCTTGCCGCACTTCATGGCGGCGTCCACGATCCTGTCCCGCAGGTCGAGCCACTTCGGGAGCTCCTCGTACGTCTCCGGGGCCCAGGCGACGGTTCTCGGCTTCCCTTCTCCCTTCCCCTTGCCCATGATCTGAAAGCAGCCCTGCCCTATGTCCGAGAGCTTGAGGCGCTGCACCTCGCACCTGCGGAGCCCGAGGTGGAGCTCCAGGTGAACGACGATGCGCTCTACGCCGACCGCGGTGTCCATCAGGACCACCGACTCCTCCGGCGTGAGCCATTCCACCTGCACCCGCTGCGAGCGCGGCCAGCCCAGCTGCATGTCCGAGATCACGGTGTTCTTGTGCCGCTTGAGAAGGCCGTTCAGTATCGACAGGTACCAGCGCTTGGTCTTGGCCGAGAGGCCGTTCCAATGATCGTTCAGCAGCCACTCGATCTCCTTCTCCCCAATCTGCAAAGGAGTGCATCCCATCCCTTCCTCTGCGAGAGCCGCCAGCATCTTGTGCAGCTCGCGGCGGTACTCTGGCACCTGCGATTGCTTGAGGCGCCCGCGCTTCGACATGAGCGACAGGTGCCGCTCGATCAGGTCCGACCGGTATCTTTTCTGCTGGTCCATCTGCAGCCGCTCCGATCATCTCAGCCGCACCTCTTGGTCCGGAAAAAGACCGCCCGGGCTTTGGTGGAAATAGGGGAAGTAAGGAGGGACTGAACTTCCCGGGCGGTAGTCATCATCAGCTGGCCCCCTGCGACTTGAGCTTCATCTGCTGCAGCGCCTGGGGGCATTTAGCGAGGACGCACCAGCCGCAGGGCTGGTTGTTTTCAGGGCGTTCGCAGATCTCCGTGCCGTCCTTCGCGCACATGATCAGGCCTCGACCTTGGCGATCTTGAAGGACCCGTCGTCGTTCATCACGATCTGGACCACGTCGCCGACCTGCGCGTTCATCGCCGGGATGGCTCTCCCGAGGGAGATGCGGCCGTTCCTGGTGATCTTCGTCACTTGGAGTTGGGTGGGCATTACTTCACCTTGCTAATTGGTAATTGGTTATTGGGGTACTTAAGGTTACCGATTGGTAATCGGTTACAATATCTATTAGATGCCAGTAATAAATTAACAACGGATTAGTAATGAGTAATGAAAAGGAGTACGATTCAATATTGGGTGAGGCATATGCTGTCAATGTCCTCGTATTCCTTTATGATCAAGGATCAGCAGTTGCAACAGAAATGAGGGCTGTTGCCAGCAATTACAATACCATTGTCAAAGTAGCAAGAAAGCTGGAAGAACACGGATTACTAAGTATATCGGTGGTAACCAGCCCAAGAGTCACCCATACCTATCGCCTCACTGAAAAGGGGAGGCTGGTGGCTGAGAAGTTGAAGGAGGTTGAAGAGATAATAAATCATTGATTATCTCGAGTTTCTTTTTTTCCTTTGTTTCTCGGCCATATCTGATTTATATTCATCCCATATCTGATCGATTGATTCAGTAGCAATTGTTTCTCTCATTTTAGTTAATGCCTGTTGTGAATATCTTTTAACAATAACTGATTTAAACTCAAATTCTTTATAATATTCCTTATCATTTTTTAATTTAAGATACCAAATTAATGCAGTTGTTTTCGGTCCCGAAATTTGTAGATGTTTAGCCAAATCATCTCTGCTTAAAGAGTAGTAAGAGATTTCATTAACACGTTTTACAACAAGGGGATATCTATCCTTTCCACTTTGTTCCGCGAACTCAACTGGAATTCCTTCCTTCTTTGCCAATCTCAGGTTTACTGTGAGTGTACCTTCAATAGGTTCCTGGACAAATGTAATTGATGCTGAACCGGGAAAAATCTCTTCCCAAGTTTTCCCTTCGGTAATGCTATTTCCGATATTTCGCAAATCTGCAGCGCTTGGTTGAGTTGTTTTCCCACCGATTGTTCCTTCAAGTACTGCTAATGGCCGAATCCGAAGATATGCTTCTTGTTTTTTTCTTTTTCCAGGTGATAATAATTTTCTAATTTCATCAATCTCACTGACAAATATTCCACAAATATCCTGCGGGACTGTTGTCGAGATTGGCATAACTCTGGACGGTAATTTTACACATAAATCTTGATTGAATACCCTTTTTAAAAGATCATTATAAAGAGTAATTCCACTTTGGGCATGCAAGTATAATTGTTGTTCAGAGACATCGATTACATAATGTTGAGCAGCATCTCGAAGGCCATTAATGGTTTGAAGCGTCAACGCTTCTTCACGCGATAGAAATTTTGTTTTACTGTCAAGAAGACATTTATTAATGCACTTTTGAAACCCTATTGTTTGAGATTGGCGCGGCTCTCTAATCTTTCCTCCTTTTTTTAATATTGACGCTTTTAAAAACATTTCAAATGAATGATCCATCAATATTAGAAATGAGGTTGCCCTTCCGAGTTCGTGTGGCGAATTGAATCGCTCGATGCTTAATATCAACGAATCTATCGATTTTTCCAATAAAATTCTATCTTCCTTCCCCATAAGATGATTAAAATCGTGCTAGGTAAATAATCATTATCATCAAATTTATAAAATTATAAAAAATGAAAAAAATATCATTAATGATTGGTACAGGAATTTTCCTCCCATTTTTCGAACCAACATCATTTACATTGAATAACCTGATAGAATCGAATGTCAACAATTAACCGCACTTAAGCGCACCGAGCAATCGTTTCAAATCGTCATTAATACTGTTGCCTCTCCCATCCCACAATAGGTGATACTCGACCGTTCTGTCATTTACCCAGCAGGCGTTCCGAAGACCATAGCCAAGGAGATTGTTGATATCCATCTCGACCTGACTCCATTGTTCAGGCTTTTTCGATCTCTTGTAATTCTTCACACTAAGCATGACTATCTGGATGAAAAGGAATTTGTCTGCGAATGGAAACGGCCCCCTCTCCCTGCTGTCCGTCCCTTTCCCATATTCAAAATAATGGCTGAGCCTGGACGTCATAATCTTCCCGGAGATCTTGATTGGTGACCTGTCCGCCTCCTCGATCTCTATCTGTGCGACGACTGTGTCATCCTTGACGATTAGCAGGTCTGCGTTGGCATACTCAATTCCATGCCCGTTCCCATTATACTTGAATATCGGTAGAGTGTGGCTGTTAGTACTCGCATTTTCAGGCGTACAGTCATTTGAAAGTAAGCAATAAAAGTGTTCTCCGTCTCTAGGAACGATTGCTGATACCATTTTAGCGATTTTCTCATGGTATGCATGACCTGGCATAAGTGGATGTTTAGTCTCAGGCCATATAAGAGTTGGGGGCTGCAATCAGCTTAATTTACAAACATAATTGAATTACCATCTTAGGTTGGCGAAAGGGAGCTTTCCGTACGTATCAAAAAACTCCTCCATCAATTCCGTTTCAACAAATCCCGGAGGCAGATCATCAGGCAATACCCACCAACTAACGAGAAGATCCCTGCTGTCTGCTAGCTGCCATATGTAACGACCTCCATGGTGATGGACTGGACGACCCGCTCCGAAATCCATGTATCTTCCCAATCTCTTTCGTAGGGAATTCTCGGCCTTTCCGATATACAATATTCTTGCACCATCAACCCATTTATCCCTCAAAATATCGATAGACACGTTCGAATTTCTTTTTTTATCCCACCCTCCAGTACCCACTTCAAGAAATTCAGGTGATTCAAGGGAGATACGGGATATCTTGTAGACGCCTGGGGAATCGTCAATTATTGAATATCCTTCCCTCATTAACCATCCCGTGGTATATTGTCCCTTGAAATATGCCATATTTTCACCAATTGGTTTGATGGAGCGTCTTTACAGACGATAAAATCACCTTCGATCGTATTTTAAATGGTATCCACTCCCGCTCTAATGATGAATCATGAATCCAACCCAAGGCATTCCGCGAGTTCCTTATTGTTCCGCTGCTTGACCACAACCAGGACCTGCTCCAGTTCCCTCCTGGTATGGCAGTCTTCCTGGCAAGCGCAGTGATGGCATCGGATGAAACGGTCATACAGCAGCTCCAGGCATTTCTCGAGGTACAATTCCATGCCAGCGCTCAGGCGATCCTATTCGAATAGGATGGGCATTAGTTGCAAATTACGAAGCGATTCTTGGCGATTCGATCCACTTTCATCCGTCTTGGAAAAATATTTGAATATCGGGCGGCTGATAGCAATTCGGACATGAGCGGCAGATGGAAGGTTGTCGACTTCTTTTCAGGCTCGGGCGGGATGAGCTGGGGATTTTCCCAGGATCCCCGCTTCGAGATAATCGCCGCCGTGGATTACGAGATCGGCAAGCCCGGAAGGACCAAGGGAAAGCCGAAGAGGATAAACTGCAATGCTACTTACGAGAGGAATATCGGCATCAAACCAATCTGCATGGACCTCTCGACTGCTGATGCTTCGGATCTCAGGGAACGGATCGGAATCGGCAAAGGCGAACTATCGGTCATGATAGCCTGCCCCCCCTGCACCGGATTCAGCCAGAAGAATGCGGCGAATCATATCGTGGACGATCCGAGGAATGCGCTTGTCGAGAGGGTCGCGGATTTCGTCGAGGAATTCGATCCCGAATTCTTGGTCATGGAGAACGTTAAGGAGCTCATCAGCGGCAAGATGTCCCATCATTACGAGACATTGAGGCGCAGGCTGATCGGGTTGGGGTACAACGTGCGCGGGGAAATTCACGATCTTTCAGATTTCGGTCTCCCCCAAAGGAGGACCAGGGCATTAATAGTCGCGCGGAAGCATGATCGGCCGATACCTGCTATCGAGCCTCCGGTTGAAACGCCTCGCAGGACAGTACGCGATGCCATAGGGAGCTTGAGGCCCCTCGAGGCAGGGGGAACGGACCCAGCGGATCCTATGCACAGGGTACCGGCCCATAACGAGCATTCGATGGAGCGGATCATGGCGATTCCGAAGGACGGGGGCTCGTGGGCGGACATACCCGATACGGAATCGCATCTGCTCATTCCCGCGATGAAACGATCTAGGAAAGGTTCGTTCCCCGACATATACGGGAGGCTGGCTTGGGACCTGCCTTCGATCACGGTCACGAGGGAATGCGGCCATCCTGGAAACGGAAGGTACCTGCACCCCGAGCAGGACCGCATGCTAAGCGTAAGGGAAATGGCGTTGCTCCAGGGGTTCCCTCCGACATACGAATTCGAAGGTCCGATGTCATCGAAATACAACCAGATCGGGGATGCGGTGCCGCCGATGATCTCGAGCATAGTCGCCGCTACGATCGGATCTCTGCTAAGCGGGGAACCTTCTAGCAGAACGAAGGCCGTGCAAACGAGTCTGGTATTATTCCGAAGGAGCCCCGAGGGAGAGTAATCCCTTGATATCGTCGAGGAATAGGGCCCTGTCGGCGCTCCGGTTCGCTATATGCGTTATGTTGAAGATGTTCGTGAGAAGACCTTCACGATGAAGATCCTTGAACCCGACCCTCCTCGTCCCGCCGCTCGAAACGCCATCTACCATCTCCTTGGTTATCACCGTGCCAAAGAAGTATCTAGCGGCGCCAAGATACCCGGTCTGCCAGCTTCTCATATGATCCCCCATTTGGGGCATCCAGCTCTCCCAAGCGTTCGACAGGTCCTTCCTGCCCTTGATTTCCCCGACCATCACTGCCATTCCGGAGGGATTCCTGATCTCTATGTCGGGCACATTGCCTCCGGAATTGATGGCAACCTCCATACCGCTATCGAAAAGCAATCCTTTCAGGCTAAGTGTATCGTCGAATGAAAGCGGGTCTCCGGGCTCCAGCCATTTGCCATCGAATCTGATGGCCTTCAATCTTCCACGGAGGTCCTTGAGGATTACGTCCACAAGAATCGCGACTGTCATCTGGCCGCTGATGTTTTGCCCCCTGCCGACCGCTCTTCCCCCGAGCGCTAGCGCGACCTTCAATTCGGGTTCGTATTCATCAGCCGCTCGATAATCGAACGCGACGGAGATCAGGTTGTTGAGCCATATGCAGAATTTTCTCAGTTCATCCGATTTTATCTGCCGGCCGCTCTCCAGATTTGAAACAATTGTCGAAGGGGTCCTGGTTCCTCCCGACTCCAGGTATGAATCCTTGATATTGAAGAGGCTCTTCTGCGAAATTCCCGCTATCGCTACATAATAATGCACCAACTCGGGATGGGTGGACAGAATCAAAGGATGAACGAAAATCCGATGGATGGGAAGGGAAGGGGCAACGCTTAGCACTTCCTTTCCGACAATGCCTTCCCATTTTATTACGGAGCCGTCGTGATCACTCAGGATTCTCCTGCATCCTTTGATGTATCGGACATCGGATATGAAGATCAGGTTCTTCCTATGGATGTCCTCCAGCCATTGACCCTCCTCCGTGCCGCCGACCAGCATTTCCCAATCGGGATCTCGCGTTGGCTGGTCAGGCATCGCTCCGCCCCTTCTCCCTGATACGCAAAATATGCGCCCTCAGGGCTTCCTTCACGAATTCGCTTCGGGACGAGTAGCCGAAGAGATCGTCCTCCACCAGTTCATCGATCTCCTTCAACAGCCCATCTGGAACGGAAACGGATGTGTAGCCGCGAGCCATGGGTAGCCGTACCTTTTTCTCGGAAAATAAACTAGGTTACATTACCTATATTGTAACACTTGAACATTGCCATATTTCATCTACGAAAGAACCTATGGATGATGGATGGACATCGTCACTCCTGACAAGCGCTCGGAAATGATGTCGAGGGTCAAGGGCAAGGACACGTCCCCCGAACTAAAGCTCCGGAAGGCCCTATGGTCGGCCGGTATCCGGTACAGGAAGCATTACGGGCCGCGTAAAATAGACATCGCGTTTCCGGGTAGCAAGGTTGCCGTGTTCGTCGACGGCTGCTTCTGGCACGGGTGCCCCATGCATGCGACCATCCCAGAAACCAACAATGATTACTGGGGTCCGAAGCTCGAAAGGAATAAGCAGAGGGACCGGGAGACCACGGCCGCCCTCGAGGCCGAGGGATGGATGGTTATCAGAGTGTGGGAGCACGAGCTCAAGGATATCAAAGCCGTCGTGTGTAGGATCCGTGATGCCGTGCTCAGCAGAGGACCCTCATGATGCTTCTGCCGAGCTTGAATGCGAAAAGCGGCGGCAGCGCATTCCCGATCATCCTAGCTGCCAGCGTCCTCTCCTCAGGGAATATGAAGCTGTCCGGGAACGTCTGAAGCCGGGCCGCCTCCCGCATGGTGATCCCTCTGTCCTGGTCGGGATGGACGAACCTGCCCTTCGAAGGGGTGTAGCAGCCGGTGGTTATCGTGGGGGATGGCGCATCCCAGCTCATGCGTCCCAGGACGTCCCGGAAGCCGGCTCCGGGGTTCCTCAGGTGGCAGCCGTACTGCAGCTCCTTCGGCAATGCGCTCCGGCTCCCTCCGTCGTGCGCAACCGCTGCAATCCTCCGCGTCATCAGGTCTCCATGGACCGGCGCGGCATGGTTCCGGATGCCGGAGGAGCCTCCCGCCAGCAGGGTAGGGAGGTCTGATATCGCACCCCTTACAGTAGCTTTCGGAAGCCCCCGACCGTTCCCCTCGCCGTAGTACGGAAGGGGGAACCTGTACCTGGCAGCCATCTCCGGGTCGTTCGTCCCGACGCAGACCAGCCTCCTCCTGCGCTGCGGCACCCCGTACTCCTCCATCTCCACTTCCCTCTTCACTAGGGAGTATCCGATATCAGAAAGCATCGAGGTCATCTCCAGGAAGTGGCTCTTCCCATCCAGGCCGGGGACGTTCTCGAAGGCGATGAACTTAGGCCCGAGTCCTTCGACCATTGCTGCGAACCTTTCCACCAGGGCGTTCCGCGGGTCCGCCTCCCCGACCCTGCTCAGCCTGCTGAACCCCTGGCAGGGAGGACATCCGATGACGACGTCCGGTCCAAATCCCTCCATCCCGGCTGCATTTAGGATGTCATCGGCCCCAACGGTCATGATGTCGGCCGCCAGTGTGGGGACCTCGAGGTGCTTCGAGTAGCACTTTAGTGCCAGCTGGTCGTTGTCCACCCCCAGCTTGATTTTGAAACCGGCGCTCCGAAAGCCTATGGACGCCCCCCCGCACCCGCAGAAGAGGTCGATGAGCGTCCTCGGACGGCCGGAACCCTGAACCATGGCTGTAATATGCGCTCGTAGATATTTACCTGCCGGCTCCAGTTTCCACCCGGAACTTGCATAGCGCCTTGAAATCGCATCCCTCGCAGGTCTTATTCGAAGGCGCAGGATCGAAATCCTTGTTCATGATTCTACGGACCGCTCTCCTTATGGTCTCATCGACCAGCGCAAGGTTTCTTCTCGACAAGTCCACTGGCATCCGATAATTTAGCGGCGTTTTCTCCTTAGCACCTTCTTCCTCCGGATCTTCTTTTCCCTTGAGGTAATGAACAAAACCTTGCACCCCTTCCATGCTCATTACCTTCTCAGTGGCGTTCGCATAAACTGCAACCTGAAACGCCGCGTCACGATACGCCGGGTCGTACTCAGTGCCTTTACACTTACCCGATTTGAAATCAACTATGCAGACCTCTTTAATCATCTTTGTTCGGGGATCTATTTTTTGGAGAAGGTCGATTTTACCCGATACGAGAGCGACTCCATCGGTTACACAGTCCTCAATGGGATACTCGAACGGGATTTCTGCCCTGTATGTCAACTCAATATCCTGTCCGCACCTCTCCACGTAATCGGCTAGAATTTCCTTTGCAGAGTTTCTGAGGATCTTATCGACATCGCCCGCGGCATATCTGAGATGAAACATGTCGGAATCATCTATCATGTCCTTAACATCGGCGACAGTCATTCTGATTCCGCCGCCTTCTTCAAACCTGGAATGTATTTCTTTGAGCACTCCATGGACAGCATGGCCATAGTCAAAAGACGAGTCGATCAGCGGTTTGAATCCGAATATCGTTCGAATCAGGTACCCGTATGGACATGCGAGATAGTATCTGATATCCGAATACGACGTAGGATATGCGTATCCTTCTACGATTGCCCCGGAACCATGCTTCTGCCTGGGTGTCATGTCCGCGATGGGTTTATGGATTATCAACTCGTTGTCCAGTTCCCTTAACTCGCCCATAAGCGTTAACATATTCCGGTTCCTATCCCATCTGGAGCTTCTCCTAGAACTCGATATGAACAAGAATTTCTTTGAGCGGGTCATGCCAACATAAAACAATCGTCTCCTATCATCGTCATCTTCAGCGTATGCAGAATAATCGAAGACGTTGGTAGGTATGCATTCATGTGCTGGTATTCTAACTTTATAGGACCTAGAAACTGGTTTATAGCTCATCTTGCTCGTAGAGGGCATGAATACGACCGGGAACTCCAAACCTTTCGCCGCATGCATGGTCATTAGTCTGACCGCGTTCAAGTTCGTTGGGTCGCGCACGGCATTGTCACTATAGTCCACAGCCCAATCAAGGAAATATACGAGATCAACCATTTTGTCGGGAAATAACATCCTGTAGACCGATTCGAAATCCATAAGAAGGCTGCTTACCTGGCCCATGTCGCTCATTATGGCTTTAATCCGCGAATCCCTGAAATCCTCAGAACCGAGCCCCATGCTTGCCAACAGCAACTGCAGCTCATTTTGAGGGAAGATTCTACGAACCTCCCTATCGCTGATTTGCAATTTCTGCTCATCCGCCCTATCGTTGTACCAAGCCCTTCTGTTCCTTATGTACTCCATTAGAGCGCCCCTTCGATCATTGAGCAATGGCGAAAGGGCAATAATGCTCTCTAGATCCTCCTCAGTCACAGGGCGTCTGTCTTCCCGATCGCCTTTGGATATTGCCATTCCTAGGGTCTGGTTAATGGCCAGATTCTCTTTGAACGCTGATGCAAAATAGGTAAGAGCGTACCGTACGAAGTCTGTTTCAGACCTGTTAAAGATGGTTCCACTCGTGGAGACCGAGAACGGAATGCCACGCCCCTCCAATTCTTGGATCATCGGGGCCATGTCCACCTTTCTTCGGTACAGTATCGCCACACCACCGAAGTCGATAATCCTCCTCTTCCCCATGTTGTCTATATAGTAAGTATCGACAAGACGCTCTATTCTGTCCGAAATGAAGTTGATTTCTTCGTCCTCGGATGGAAACTCGGTCACATACACGTCACCCGGTTCTGCGTCGGATCCGAATTCGACCTCCTTCTCTAGCCTTCTTTCAAGCCCGCTGGCGATGGCTTGTGACATTTCTACGATGACATCAGAGCTCCTAAAGCTCCTAAGCAGTCTCCCTTCAGCGGCCCCGAAGCGGTCGTGGAAGTCGAGAAAGCTGTCGACCCTAGTCCCCTTCCATTTATAGATAGCCTGATCGTCATCCCCTACCACCACAAGATTGCCTGTATCTTTGACGAGCAATGAAAGGAGCCTTTCATGAGCTGGATCGATATCTTGAAATTCATCGACTATGAAGTGCGTGTGTCTCTTCGTCACCTCGCGCCTTATCGTTTCGTCTTCCAACAACCTTACCGTCTGATGGATTAACCCTTCGAAATCGATGACATGCGAGGTCCTCATCAAGCGGTCCAGGAGGGAATAGGATGACATCAATCGTTGGGCTTTCTCGTCCCTGGAGCGAATCATATTCTCATCCAGCTTTTCTCTCCTGATTGTATTGACATCCTCAATGAAATCCTCAATGCGTCTGGTCTTGGAATGATCTTCGTGGGTTCCCCCTATTATTTCCTTTATTCCAAGGTCCGAGTAGTTCTTCCAGATGAATGACATGAATCCGTTTTTATTGAGGACCTTCAAATCTCTCATTCGTGGGTTGTGCTCTTCTAAAAGTTGCTTACAGAATGAGTGGATGGTTCCGACGACCATTCCTCCAAGGACGGGATTGGCAGGATTGACCACATCCATTTCCTTTCGAATTTTGACCTTGAGCTCATCAGCGGCATTGTTGTTGAACGCGAGGGCCACTATAGCGTCCCTGCTCACACCGTCCTTCACCATCTCCGCTATCATCCTGGAAATTGTTCGGGTCTTGCCGGATCCCGCGCAGGCAATGACCTGCATGGGCCCGTTGCGGTGCCCAATGATTATTTTCTGATCATCCGTCCATTCGATCTCACCACGCGGTTCATTGCTCATGCATACACTTCCCCACTTTCAAAATACTGACTCTGGTCATAATGGTTATGTCATTATTTTCCAGAATGAATTGTCACGGGTGCTTACCTCGCATCGTGAAATTTATCAAAATTTCACGAATGCCACCCCTCCGATGCAAAATTTTGCGCAATTGCACGGACTGGACTGTATTTGAACCGTTAAAATCGATGCATAACCGCTATTGGGGCCGCTCGCGCCTCAGCCTCAGTTTCTCATATCTCTCGCGCTTGCTGGTAACCTCGGCCTCCCCTGGCGTCCTGGTCCTCTCCTTGTTCCAGTAGGGGCTCTTGCATTTCGGGCAGACCTTGGGTACTCCGGAGGACCGCCTTTTCCATTCGTGGCCGCACCTCTCGCATCTGGCGTAATGGATAGTGACCGTTTCGGTCCAGGTCGCGCACATGCTCATTCTTCCTTCGGCTTGAGATCGTCGGGGAGCGACTCGTAGAACCGCTTCCAATCTTCGGCGGTCGCGGGAGACGATTCATCGGGGTGTATCTCCTCCCATGCCAGGTCCAGCATTGAGAGCTCGTAGTTGGTCAGATCCTCGTATTTCTTTGCTGCCGTCATGTTCATTCCTCTATACCTACATTGTATTATAGGTATATATACCTAATTACTAATTTAGGTAATGTTACAATCAAAAACGAGGACGAGAAGAGGTTTGCTTCTACCGTTTCTTCACCTTCACCATGCCGATAATCGATACCATCGCCATGAGCAGTATCGCAGCTATGATCACCTCCATCAGGCCATTCATCAGGCTGGGGCTGATCAATCCCTCGCTCACCGTCAGGGTGTAGGTCTGATCGGCCGTGGTGCCGTTCACCGTCGCTCGGATGGTGACGGTGGCCGAGCCGACGGCGTCCGGGGTGCCGCTGACCACGCCGGTGGCGGTGTTGATGCTGAGCCACGAAGGCCCGGCGATCAGCGAGAACACCGCCCCGCTCACGTTCACGTCGGCGTCGTAGGAGTAGGCGGTGCCGTTGACGGCGGACGTGACGGGCGTGGAGGTGAAGGAGAATGCCCCCGGTTCCTCGGGAGGCTCCTCTCCCTCAGAGTAAGGCGCCCAGACCTCGGTCGCGGTCCAGGTGGAGTGAACAGGCTCCGAGGCGATGCAGGGCCTAACGAACGCGTACTGCATCGCAACGGAGCAATTCCAGGATTGAATCCCCAGAGTCATATCGACCGTTGGCACTTGTGTGGTCAGCCAATCATCGAAAACTCCGTCGACAGCAACGTTCGAACCGGTGGATAGGCGGCGTAGGTCATAGACGTGGGTCGATTCGTCGAACGAGCAGGTCACCGTGGCATATGCCGAATCCTGAGCCCTATGGATCTCAGTCGTCCCTTTGACCATCTGCACGTATTTATCCACGGCCGTGCTCTGGAATCCGAAGATGCCTTGGTGAAGGTTATCGTTCGCCGCGATGCCGCCCTTGAACACGGCCGCGTAGTTAACTCCGTAGCCGGCACCGTTGGTCATATTCGATTTAGACCATACGGCGGTCGCGCTGTTGAAGGTCGCGGTCCCAGCGCTGATGGTGAACTTGTTCAGACTGCTGTCCCAATACTCCTTGGGGTAGTAGATCTGGTTCTGCCTGGAACCTATGACCTGCTCGATGCTCAATCCCGTGCCGATCAGGGCGATGCCGCGATGATCGGCCTGGGTATGGACGCCCTCGTAGAACCCGTAGAGCTGGTTCTTGTACTCCACGATGTGCAGATCCCCGACCTGACCCTCAACCTGACCGACGCCCTCGAACTCCTCGGTCCTGGGTATGACCGGATCATCATAGACCAGCTCCCAGTTGACCAGGTCGGTCGACCTGATCAGGTACTCGTCCGTCGGAAGCGCGGTCGAATCATTGGCGCTGTGCACCCAGCAATAGTAGGTGCTGTCCATCTTGTGAATGAACGGCCCTCCTCCGCTTATCGAAGTATTGCCGAACACGGGATTCGACCCCTCCTTCACCCACGTCATGCCATCGCTGGACGTCGCCAGGCCGATGTACCAGGTCCCGCCGGTGGGCGTCGCCTCGTACAGCATGTACCAATTCTCGCCCTCTACCCAGACGAAGTGATTGCCCAGGGCGTAATCGTCCCACTCGCCGGACGCTCCGACGCCGAGAGTGTTGTCCTTGTCCTTGGTCCAGGAGATGCCATTGGAGGAGGAGTAGCGGTCTAGATAGTTCCAGCCGCTGTGATCTGTCCCTCCATGGACGTACATGTAATAGACGCCCTCGTGCTTCATGACGAACGGGCACCACAGTCCCTCAGCGGTATCCAGGACCGGGGTGGACCTGACGGTCCAATCATACCCGTCCAATGATTCGGCGTACTCTATGACCACGTTCCCGGTGGATTCCCGATAGTTCCTGAACCACATCTTGAAGATCTCGGTGGAGGATGATACGCTCAGCAATTGGGCGCCTGCCTCGACGATGACAGAGGGCTCAGCGTAAGTGTAATCTGTCGAGGGAGTGGGAATCACTATCCCTTCCTTCAACCAGACGTTGGAATCCTCGAAATCGTCGAACTGCGTGAACACGGTGTCCCCGTAGGAGGCGGGGAACGCGGCCGGATTGCTCCAATAGACGTAGATGGTGGCCGGGTCGGTGCTCAAATCATCGGCGACCTTCACCCAAATTACGGCGTAAGCGCCTGCCGAATACGATTCAATCCAGTAGGGAAGCAGGGTCACCGCGTCGTTATCGGTGAACCTGACCTCCCTGAAGTCGGCGGTGGTGCTGTTGATGTACACCTTGCCGAAAGAGACGCTGTTGATCGTCTCCGTCCCATCCGTGCCGGTGCCGTTGTAGACCTTAATGCCTATGACGTAGCCGGTGCCAGCTCCTGCGCTGGCGTTGATCACATGCGATTTTCTGCACTGCCATCCGTCCAGCCAGGGTTCCTGCGTCGCGTTGGCGGAGAGCTCGTTTGGAACGATGACGATTAGCGAGGCCATGAGCAGCATGGCCGTGAGCGTGATGATCATGAGTTGCTTGTGGATCTTCAAACTAAAACCTCCTGGAAAATGAGAATTGAAAAGGGTTTAGCGGTCGCTGTGGAGCGGCCATCCGGATCACTTCCTGGACCTCTTCTTTCCGCCGCCGAATCCTCCCATCGAACCCGAGAGCCCCTTCAGCAGGTCCCCGATCCAGCCGGTCATCGCCGCCAGGACCACCAATGTGATCACCGGCCCGAGCAGCAGCGCCATGAGCATCGAGGAGATGCCCTGCATCTGATCGGCGGTTACGAGGACCGTGTACGTGCAGGCATCCAACACCACGGCGTTCTTGTCCAGCACGACGTATATCGCCGCGCTGTCGTTCTCCGTCAGAGCCAACAGGTCGGCCGCGTCAAAGACGAGCTGGCCGGTAACGACCGTGCTGGTGTTGGTGACTATCTGCACGGTGGCGCTGCGGTTCGCGGTGCCATCGTTGACGTACATGGTGACGTTGTAGGTGCCGGCCGTCGCTGCCCCGGTGCCATTGATCATCCGGGCGGTCACTGTGAGCGTCCAGTTGTCATCGGTCAGCAGCAGGTAGCTTCGGGTCGGCACGTCGAACTGCCAGTCTGTGGTGTTCGATACCTCATCCCCGCCATCGTCCAGCAGGTGGACGAAGCCGTACGAGGTATCGGCCGCCTGGACCGGAGACACCGCCACGCACAGGCAGAGGAGGAGGGCCAGCGGCACGGCTAGTGCTTTAGCTGCCCTGTTCATGCGCACCGCCTCACTTGCCACCGCGGAACGGTCCCATCCTGAATACCATGCCGATGATGCCCATGAACAGGCCCAGTATCATCATCGTGATCGCCAGCTCGATGATGGTCGGGAAGAACCCGAACAGGGTGTCGGTGCTCTCGGTCAAGGTGCTGGCCGAGGCGTACGGCACCGCCTTCATCAGAACCCATGCACCGAAGCCGAAGGCGCCAATTGTCGCCATGGTCCGCTTGCCGCGCTGGACCATCTCCTGCACGATCCCGCTCCCCCGCACGTGGTCTACCGCGTGCTTCGCTCCGTTCTTGACGTTCTCAAACCAATGGTACATAGCTGTACATCCTGTGCGGAGCGACGGTACGATACCTCGCGCACCGCATTGTCGAGAACAAAATTCCCCCGCCTAATAAAGACCTCTAGAGTAATTTATATAGGTGTTTGCGAGAGTAATCACGTATGCACATTAATTAATAATAGATAACCATAAGTTATTAATCGTTGAACATTGGAGTGCGACCTACCCAGGCAAGAGTCCCGCCATACCCGGCCATTCCCTCCCTCCCCATTCTATCCCCTAGTATGTCTCCTACCTACATATCGTCTTTATTACAAATCCAAAAATCATCGTTTCCGGGGAACGAGTGCGCGGATTAGGAATAGAAAATAGACCGAATGCGGCGTTCCTACGAAGTGGTTTCCTATTTTTGATAAAGGACCCTTAGGTGATTAATATTCGAAATCCATTAAAAATTATGAGCCCCAAACTTATCGGCGAATTCAGGTTGAAGGATTCGGACAAGGTCCTGCTTTACATTCTGCTGAAACATTTCAGTGATGGCTCATTGATGATCAAGCTGCCATCCTTGGATGGTGGGGTACACTTGCATGTCGGCATCAAGGAAGAGTTCCGCCCGTCGGTGAAGATCGAGGCGTGTAGGAAAACGGGTCGGACAGCGAATCATATTCGTTTAGACAGGGAGATGTCCGTGGAAAAATCCATGGGTCGGATCAGGAAAATTTTCTCTAAGAAAACGATTGTAGCCGATGGGGTAGCAGACCTGGGAATAGATTATGCGTTCGTTCCCAAGGACGAAACCCTCCATCAATTGATGCGCCCGATCCACTACTCATCGGGAGAGATCGACGCTGGTGGAGAAGAGAATCTCAAAGATGATCCATTCGAGGATGAACGGTACTTCTCTAAGGTGTCATTGCTCGATGATGGATGCCGTCCCCACGCGCACCTGTTCAGAATGCTTCCGAATGGTGATTACCGAGTGATCTCTCCGTTGGGGAAAGGTAGATTCCGGTATCTCGATCTGTCTTGGATCATCGAGGACCTGGGGCAAGAGATGAAGGCCCTGGGATTTATAGAGATGTTGAGACAAATTGATCCTGAATTGACCGATGAGCACACAATCACTTGAGCGAAGCGTTGAGCACCGCGGCAGCCTCCTCAGCGGCTTTCAAGGAGGACTTATACTTGTTCTTCAACAGGCGAGCGTCGAAGCGTCCGATGCTGTTCTGCAGCAGCTCCCGGTTCTTCGTCCGGACCTTCTTCACCTTGGTTATGATCTCGTCCGCGGTGATGTCCTTCTCCTGGTCCTGGGACTTGGCCTTCTGACGCTTGACCTCGTCTATGTAGCCGCCCAATCGTTCCCTCGCCTTGACCGTCTTGATCTCCCGGTAGATGCTGGCCTGGGGCTCGGGCAGCTTGTAGAAGTAGTGGATGAACTTGAGCTCCCAGTACGGATCGAGCTGCTTGGCGTACTTCTGCCAGTTGGGCTTGTGCCACTCTGACTTTCCACGGACGAACCCAGGAGCGGATACCTTGACCAGCGTCTTGCACCTGCGGATGGCCACGGTGTCCAGGAGGTAGATGGACGGCAGGGCTAGGACAACATTGAGGTTACGATCTCCGATCTGCGTGGAGGCCTTGCCCAAGGCTTTGTTGATGCTGCTGGCGAAGTCGCGATTGAACCATGCCTCGGCCGCCTCGTCCAGGAGGATGCTGCCATAGCGAGGAGCATCATCCACTAGCCGCAGGAACTCCTCGGCGTCGTAGCAGATGTGCTCCCGGATCTTGAAAAGAGAGCCGGAGACGTAGTGGCACCAGTAGATCATCAGATTGCTCTTGCCCACCCGCTCCGGACCCTCGCCGAAGGTCCACCAGTCCCAGTCCTCGGGGAGCTTCCTCGCCACCCAGCGGCCGAATCCCAGGGCGAGGTTCCTGGGGCTGTGCTCCGACTTGATTCGGTTAGGCCCTTTGTACGGCGCCACCTGCCTCGCTATCGCCTCACCCACTGTCATCGCCCCATTGTATCAGGTCTTCGCCGTCGCCCTCCGCAGGGCGGCTTATAGGCGGCTTCTTGTAGAGGAGCTCAAGGCCTTGCAGCGTGTCGGTGACGATCTGCGCTTTGCGGTGGATCCTGCGGATGTTGACCGGGTCGGCCATATACCGTTCCGGCTCATTGATCCGGTCGAACTCGGAGACCATCTTGTCGGCCAGGACCCAGGCTTCCAAAGCCGGAACCTCGCTGCCGTTGCCGTCCCACACCAGCAGAGTGCGCTTCTCGGCCGTCGGGATGTTCGTCCAGATCATCTCGATGGTTATCTCCAGGAACTCCCCGGGGCCGTCCTTGGAGGCCTCCTGCACCTTGAGCAGCAAGCCCTCGATCATCATCTCCAGGTAGCCCTTGTTCTCCCGGACCTTGAAGGTCTGCGCTGGCGCGTCATCGGCCATAGGTGGAGCCCCTCCGCGCCTTCAGCGTCTTCTTGACCGAGCCTACCCACCGGATGGCCCATCCCTGCGCCATGTTGCCGGCCGCCCTGATTACGGCGGCGGAGACGTCCGGACGCGGCAGCGTATCCCCGGACCTCTTGCGCTCCATCCACAGCTGCCGTATGATCCGCAGCGAATGCGCCGTCCGCTCCGGGGAGGCGTTGGCCGATACCAGCGCCAGGTACCTGTCGCACTCTAGCTCCAGGGAATCGGAGACCAGATCAAGGTCTCGCTGTCGCCTCTCTGCCACGGCGCTCCGCCTCCTGCTTCTCCTCGTCCTCGATCATCTTCAGGAACTCTTCCTCCACGCCGTACGTCTGGCTGGCCAGCTGCTTGAGGCGGATGGCCGAGTTGGCGTTGGTGAGGTCCCTCATCTCTCCGACGATCCGCTTCACGCCCTGGTCGAACAGGACCTGCGTCTCCTCCAACGGGCTCTCCGTCGTATTGTACGGAGTCTCCCGGGTCTTGTATTGGTGGAGTCCGGACCGCCATCTGTACGGCTTCTCGTGGCCGTAGATTTCGAACAGCCCGCGCTGATCGAGCTTCTCCTCTGATGAGATCTCCACGGAGATCATGCTTGACGGAGGGTTGAGGATGTTCAGCAACGGCCACCATCCCCTTTTCAGATAGAGCTTCACCGTCCGGCGCTCCGGCGATTGATACCAGGCGTCCCAGATCTGGTAGAGCATGTTGTCCGTGCGCCAGTACAGGCGCCCCTCGGGCACCGGGGAGATCTCCAGCCGCTCGGTCCAATTGTTGACGATGACCCGCTTGTAATCCTTGAACAGCATGCGCCAGGGAAGCATGTACACCATCGCCAGGAGGATGGCGAGGATCACGATCAACAGTATCATCACCGGCGCGTACGCTTTGAGAAGTTCCTCGGTGGTGAAGATCTCGATGATCAGCGGAAGCGGCGAGCTCCGGTACCACTGCACCGCGAAGCCGAAGTTGCCGCGGAAGATCTCCCGGAAGATGCAGTACCCGAGTATCACGGCGATCGCGAGGGTGTGCAGACGAGGACCTATCGTCGACACCGCAGCGTAGAGGTGCGGGTGAGCCTCGGAAAAGAACTTCTCCCGCCTCGGCTGCACGATCTTTCTCTGCGCTTCGGCGATACGGCGCTTAGCGCGCCATTTGGCCTTCTCCCGGAGGGGTATTTTGACGTCTTCACCCCCGGATTCACGAGCGTTTTCCGAGCATCCATTGTCAGCCATTTCAGGCCTCCGCGTCATCGTAGATCGGGCCGGTCTCGTCGCCCGGCATCCGCGGGTTATGATCGTTGCGGAGCACCATCTCGGTGTTGACATGCCCGACGTCGAGGCTCTCGTTCATGCCGTGAGCTCCCTCCTCGATGAGCTGCCCGTTCTTCTCGAGTTGGATTAGCGTCGACATGTGAGCGTGGATCATCTTGAGGTAGCCCGTGGCCCTGGATCTTGGCGTCCCGTTGGTCCAGATCGGTGTGTAATAGCTCATCGCAGGCTCGAACCCGTTGCACACCACCACCAGGTGCCGGCCGTGCTTGTCCTGCTGCAGCTCCTTGGGGACGATGAGCCACCTGGCCGGAGAGAGCGCCCTGGTCCGGACGAAGATCTCCGTGAGGTAGATTCCGCTGATCATGCCGACGATCTTCCCGTAGCGGAAGTCGTAGTTGTCGGAGTCGCCGGCGCAATGCAGGTACCGGGTCTCCTGGCCCTTCATATTGGCCTTGGCGGCCTTCCTGCGGGTCTTGTACAGCTTTCCGTGAAGGTCCACCGGCCGGTCGATGAACTTGCGTCTCGGACCGATGAACCACAGGAAGCTCATCACCGCCTGGACCACCATCATCCCGATGGCGAAGTACAGGATGAGCGGGATCATCTCCATGTAGTCCATGTCTACCTGCCTCCGCGACCGCGCATGGCCTTCTGGAACTCATCGGCCTGCTTCCATACCCACTTGTTCAATGTCTTCGGTATCCTGGTGAAAACGCCATAGATGCCGATGATGGCCAGGATGCCCGAGACGATTGGCAGTAGGAACTTGACCATGAAGTCGAAGATCCACAGACTGAGGTCCAGAAAATCGGTCGCGGTGGTCATCGCTTATCACCTTCCCCGTCATCTCTGGTGGCCTCGCGGTTCTTCTGCCACTTGGAGTACGCCTTGTGCGCCACCTTCACTCGTCTGTCCACCTTACTGGCCATCCGGATTGTGGTGCGCACCGCCTTGCTGCTGTCTCGTATGATCCCGTTCGCCTCGCGTCCGGCCCCGCGGAGGTCTCCATCGGCCATTGCCCAGGCGAAGCTCCACAGCTTGAGCTGGTACTGGACCGGGTAGAAAAATATCAGCATGGCGATCGGAATGAGCAGCATTCCGATCAGATACGCGCCGAATTCGATGACTGCATCCACGAACCATGTTATGGCGTCCCATATGCCTTCGCCGACTGACCGCAGGAACTCGCCGACCCCTTGCAGAGCATCCCAGATAGCATCAATGGCATTGGAGAAAACGCCAGCCACCAGATCCGGGAGTCCTCTGTATCCGCTTCTGTGCGCGATGTCCTCCAGGATCATCATCGAGACTCCGCCAACAACGAGGGCCGCTCCAAGCGGTATTCCGATGCCAGTAGCGATGGCGGCGGCTCCCACAATGACCATGGCGATGCCTATGATGGTTCCGTACCAGGTCTGTTTCTGGTTCTCCTGAACCTCTAAAAGGCCAGGCCAGTCGTACGGATTAACGCTAGGCGGAACTATGTCTCCCAGGGAGAGCTGGTACGATGCCCACGGCCTGGCATAAATGGTGTGGGCAATACCTGAGAGGACAAAGGTGGCCATATCGTCCAGATAATAATCCGGGGTGTCTACGAACATGAAGTTGACCCGGACGTCCTCGTTGAAGGTGATGTTGACCCGGGTGTATCTCCCACCGGACCCGAACTCAATCGGTGCCTCTGAGCAGGCAAGGATATAATCCAGCCATTCGGTCCTGGAATCCTGCCACACCAGGGTCTCATTGGTATTGGCCATTGTATAACGGACTGTCGCGTTGAGAGTGTGATCATCCGTTACGAACGGCATCATCAGTGTGTGATAGTAGTCCCATTCGTCATCTGGGTAATCCGGGTCAGATGCTTCCCAGGTGAGATAGTCGCCAGCATGCACGTAGACGCTTTCGGCATAGAGACTGTTACCCAGCCCGTTGATCATGTCATAACTGACCCCCGGCTCGACCGCCCAGGAATAGTTCCTTATCACAATATTATCTGGTTCGACCTCATTGACGAGCGCGGCACGAGTATTGGTGATGTTATCGTTGGCGACGTCCTGGCTTGAAAGATAGATAGACGGCCTAGCGTCGATGTCGTACGTCACCCTCCAATGCAGCACATAGTTGACTCCAGAGTATATAGGAGCGTGAAGTTCGATGTAGCACCTGTCTCCCTGAATCCATGTATCTTCACCACCAGTTATGCTGGTGTCAGAGATATTGACGTCCACTCTGGCAACGTATTCATACGCGCCCGTAATGAGATGACTGTCGCCCACTTCAAAAATGCTCCATCCTGAGTCGTCCAATAATCGATAGAGACTGAACCGCAAGGACTCAACGCCTTCCATGTTCACAGGAGAGCGTATTATCGTGATGCTCGCCCCGTTCATAATCTGGGTCGAGTTGAATTTCACCTCATGAAAGAGGTCTAAGGTATTGTTGTCGTAAAGAATATCGTTCAAGCTGAACAGGCTTTCCTCTGTGCTCGCCCCCAACCATATGCCTCGCGGTGATGGGGTCCATGTATCGGGATTCGTCGCTGCAGTGCTGGGATCGCCAAGGTTCACGACCTCATCATAATTGTCCTGGTTCTCGGAATCTATCTCCATGTCGATGGTCTTGTCAACATATTCGGCCGCCTGGACGTACCCAGGCAGGATGAACATGCAGACCAGGGCTACCGCCACAATTGGCATGATCTTCTTGGTTAGCGTATCACTCCCTCCTCAGAACGATGGCGTACCTCGAGTCCCAGCTCTCCTCCACGCTCGACCAGCCCTCCGGCGGCCCCAGGTGCAGCATGTCCCGCAGGCGGTACACGGCCGCCGCTATCGCCGCCCTGTCCGGGCGTTGATTATGCGGACAGGCGCCAACCTCGCGGGCGAGCTGCACGGCGGTGATCCGGAGCGCCTTGGTGCCGTTGGCCTTCGATATGATCCTGTCGAGAGCCAGACGCCATTCGTCCCGGACCGGGCAGCCGTCATTCCGAGCGGCCACGCAGCCACCCGAGCAGACGCTCCACCTTCGACACCTTACCCATCGCGTAAGCCAGCAGTATCGCGGCGGTGTTGACCGCCTGCAACAGGATGAGAGCTGTGAGCAGGTCCAACTCAGATGGCCTCCTTTCTGTACTCTCTGAGCTTTTTCGCCTGGCTGATGACGATGGTACCGAGCAGCGAGCTGTTCATCCCAAGGATCAACAGCAGCTGGTACTCTGCCTGGTCGATGTGGAACACCGACACCATCATGATCAGCAGGCCGCAGGCTATGATGAGCAACACCGAGAACACGGCGAAGCTATCCATTGTCAATTTCGGCATGTCGTTACGTTCCTGCCGAGACGCCCCTGAAAACTATCCCGAGCTGTTATTAAGCTGAGAAGTATAAAAATTAAGTGGTTTAGTTAATATTATGTTCCTTGACCGGCACCCAATGGCCCTCCTCCTTGAGCGTTTCCTTGTGCGAACAGATCGGGCAGCGGACCCTTAGGCGGTATCCGCGCCGTGCGTAGTACCCCCGGAAGACCTGCATCAACCCCTTCCCGCACTTAGGACAGATCACTCCTCCCATGGTCCAAACCTCCTGCCCACCAGGCTGGTGCTGTTCCCGATCTCGTGCCGGTCCTCGATGGAGAGCTTCGAGTACCACTTGATCAGCGTGGCGACGGAGTCTCCGGTCTGCTGCGAGATCCAATCCCAGTCGCGGCAGGCGCGGCGGGACTGAACGACGTGTGTATGCCTCATCATGTGCCACCATACCCTCCTCTTGATCCCGGCCGCCTTCGCGAGCTCCTTGAGCCAACGGTTCGCGGTCTTGTCGGTGATGGGAAATAGACGCCCCTTCCTCAGGTCGATCATGCTGCGATAGGCGGCGAGCTCCTCCCAGAGTCCGTCGGGCATCGTGCAGAAGCGGTGAACGTCCTTCTTCTCATCCCATACCGTCACGATGAGGCGGTCCGCGTCGAGGTCCTCCCACCGGATCCCGACGATCTCCGAGACCCGCGGGCCGAGCTCTAGCCCCATCCGGAACATGAGCCGTCGCTGCTTGATCTTGATCAGGTGGGCTCCGTAACGGGAATGTCCGTGCGGAAATCGAGCGAGCTTATCCAGTGTCTGCTTTTCCGCTCGGTCGAAAACGGACATTAGGGCGGAGATCTCCGAGGAGGAGAAGTAGGAGATGGTGCTGGCCTCCGATTTTGTCCGATTCCTACAGGAAACGGACATTTTCTTCTCAGGCCGCTTCTGCTGCTTCTTGGGCTTCATGCCTCCGCCCCCATGATCCGTTGGAACTTCTTGATCAGCTTCCGGAGCTCTGGGGACGGCTTGATCTTGAGTTCCTCCCTCGTGGCGTCCAAGGAGTGCAGGTAGGAGCTCCTCCTCATGGACAGGAACTCTTCGGGCGTTTCTGAGAGGTCCATGAGGTAGCTGGCCGGCTGCCGGCAGCCGGGACAGAATAGTCGGGTGCCGTCCTGGTCACGGGCGAGCTCGCGGGGCTGCCCCTGCCATCCGCAGAGCAGGCAGATGTAGACCGAAGGATGTTCAGGCATAGTCGCATACCTCCCCGATCATCTGCCGATGGGTCCGGCACGTCGGGCCGTCCATTACGATCACGACGGCCTTGCATCCGCGGCCGTAATGCTGATGGAAGTAGCAGTCGGTCCGTTCACACTCCTTGGGTGGGAAGGCTACATGTGGCCCTCGGAGAGGGCTGTTATACATGATCGGCTTGTCGCGAACCCGGAGCTCCTCCAGGAGCTGCTCGTGAGCTCGTGCTGCGGCGGTGGCCATCAGCCCACCTCCTCCAGCCGCTGCTGCCTATCCCGCTTATGCCGGTACCTCCAAAGCTTCTTCCGCTGCTCGACCCACCTGGTGAACTCGTATTCATCATCATCCTCGAAGTGCCGCTCGCAGGCGCGTTCATGCGTCGCCAGGCCTCTGATGCGGTAGCTCATGCCGCAGATGGCGCAACGCCTCTCTGCAGGGCCGCGAGGGGATTCCGCGGAGAACTCAACGGCCATCATGCGGTCGCCCCCTGCTCCTCTTCCTTCTCCCCCTCCGCCTTACGTCTCGGCGTGATCATGTGCATCTCACGGATCGGACAGGGGTCCTTCGGGCCGTTGGTGCCTGCCCAGCGGCGGTAGCACGTCTTTCCGGAGGCGTGTCGGAAGCGGCACATGCGAACGATTTGATGATCATAATCGCGTTCCACGGCTAGAGGGTCGATACACTGCGGTTTGATCTCATGACCCTTATCATCCCGGGGCCAGGAACGGATCTTCATGCCTTGACCTCCCGGGAGATCGCGCCGATGATCATCTGCTGGTCATCTTCTTTCAGCAACGGGCTTACTATCGCCTTGAGATTCTCAAGCTGCCCCTCAATGCACTTGATCCTCTCCATGATAGCAGCGACATCCGTCTCCCGCTTACGGGGAGCTTGCATCGCATCATCAACGCTGAGCCCGTTGGCCTTGACGATGGATCGAAGCCGTGTAGCCATTTCCTCTCCGGATGGCGTCAGTACGCCCACTTTCATACGGGCACGGGCTTTGGCCACCCTCTCCGACCGAACGTCTATGAGACCCTGCGATTGAAGATCTTTGAAAACCTGGGCGATATGAGCGCGAGTGCGCCCTATGCATTGAGCCACGCCGGCCTGTGTGAGCTCTACCGGATAGGTCTCGCAATAATGGTCTATCTGCCGGGAGTACATCGAAAGGACCAGTAAGGCGCGGTCTGAGATCGTGAGATTGTATTTCTCCATGCTCAGGCCTCCTGAACGTTGGGGTCCTGCGCCTGCACCTTAGGCTTGAGCGCGTCATGATTGACATGCGCAGCAATCTCAGCGGAGATCATCTCGTGATTGATCCGCCAGGATGTGCCGTTAATCTGCACGAAGAACTTCTCCGAGGAGAGGATGTTCCAAAGGAACGTTGCCTGCCCGCGATCGGTGGTGATGTGCCTGGCGCACAGCGCGTTGAAGCGCTGCCGATTGATGATGTCCGTTTCCTCCAACGAGTCCCGCAACGCGTAGAGAGCGTCGATGAGTTTCGCCATGTTGTTTTTCCTCCGTGTTTCGTGCCCTCTCTCACACACCACACTTCTACACACCACTCTCCCACCGCTCCCCACTCTCACACGATTCCGGGGCTGGGTGCCTCGCGCTTCCCCCCCTTGAACCCCTCTTTTACCCCCAGGTTACCAGCGTGTCCACTGAACTACCCGTTCCCGCGGAAAGGGGTAAAAACGGGGTAAATTTCGGGCTCAAATCGCCCGAGCCTTCGTAACGTTGTCGCAATCCAGCATCGCAACGAAAACCCGGGCGGAAAGGGGTTTTGTGAGGCGCTCCCCCCCGTTTGTGGGAGTGGGGAGTGGGGAGTGGTGTGTGTAGATGTGTGTAGACCGCTCCGTCCTGCATGAGTCGAGGACTGTGAAAGGTGCCCGAGGCCCGGCGTTGAACCGGGACAGGTGGGATAGCCTGGGGGCCTCTCGGGCGTTGGTCATCAGTTGGACCTCCCCTTGATCATCCGTCCGAACGTCCGCCAAGCCTTGTATGCCTGCACGGCTGCCCAGATCGCGGAGATCCCGACCACGATCGTGATTAGCGCGAACAAGATCGCGCCCGAGGACGTCTCGGTCGCGTACACGAGCTCGTTGATCACCGCGGCACCCCCGCGGGTGCGGGCTCCCGGGGCGCGTCAAACTGCTCGTAGAGACGCGTTCCCCGGGAGACCCGGTCATTGATCGTGAAAAGCATCTGCGAGCTTGTGAGAGGGCAGATGCACGCTTCACCGCACACGCGCCCGGCAGGACATAGCAGCCCCGGCTTGAGCGGGCATGGCACGAATATCAATAAGATCCCTCCCTGAGGGCTTCGTTCGCCCGCAGCTGCTGCAGGCGATTGATCATGAGACGCTGCGTTTTTACCGCAATTCCGTTATCAGCCAGTGGTTCCGGTCGAAGAAAATCCGACCGGGCCCATCACATTTACTGGCTCATCCGGTTTTTCAAATCGGGGTGCTTTTGAGCACCTCCGAATCATCTTGAGATCCTGATCGAGAAGTCATTCTCCGGAGGAAGCCTTCCTTCAT
>Ga0209269_1000689_pt1 | contig 26589 bp, 18 predicted proteins | sample MTBAKMMethaMetaG_FD_187455 | JGI IMG/M metagenome (GOLD analysis project Ga0209269, IMG submission 187455) | Enrichment culture microbial communities from Arthur Kill intertidal strait, New Jersey, USA, that are MTBE-degrading - MTBE-AKM (Arthur... | ecosystem: Environmental > Aquatic > Marine >... | reverse complement strand
CGCCAGACGGGTCGGCGGGCTCGACGACCAGCGGGATCCCGTAGTCTTCGACCTGTTCGCGCAGGTCGGCGAGGTTCTCGCGCGTTACGTTCAGCGTGCCTGAGAGGAGGATCGCATCGGTCCCGCTTGTGGCAACGGCCTCGACCGCCGCGGCGTCGAGGTGCTTATCGGGGTCAAGTTTTGTCACATGCGCCCAGTTCTTCCATTTGAGATGCGTGCCAGTCATGTGCGTACTCTCACTTTTTGCGGTCCGCCGATATAGATGCGATGTAGGTCCGGATCTTTCCTGCCGGAATTCCCGAAACTGCCGAAGCCCGTTCGGGGTCGACCGCGGCGAGGCTTGCCGCGTCGACGATCCCTGCCCGGTAGAGTTTTTCAAGTGTCGATTCACCGATGCCCGGTATGGCGAGGAGTTCTTCCTGCCCCTTTTCCAGGCGTTTCTGGGTGATCTTCGCCGGGGTATCGAGCCCGATGCTGCTGCAGGCGACCTCGGCGTGTTTGCAGACGGTCTCCACCCGCACTCCGCTCTTCACGCTGATATAGGCGGGGTGAAGATCGGCAAAGTCTTCGGGGCCGGCGATCCCGGCCTCGAGATACTTTTTGATGCTCACCGCCGGAAGACCGGCCTCACGCAGCCGCCGTTCGCTCCGGATCGCCTGCGCTTTTGTCCTGATGGCCTGTGTCTCCTCGTCGGAGAGTCCGGCGTCCCTCAGGATTTCCACACGGGCGGACCCAAGCGCCTGTATGTCGTCGATCCCTGCCGCAGCCAGTTTCTGTGCGATCTTCGCATGGCTCCGGCCGCGCCGCGGCGGGACTTCGGCGCGAATGAACTTCTTGAGTTCTGACCGGCGCCTCAGCAGGTCGAGCACGTCGTTCGCCTCCCGCACAAGGGTCTCCGCCTCATCATACCCGATGGCCAGGCGGGCGGCAAGATCTGCCGCCGGCGTATGGACGATGTCCGGGATCGTGTACAGGTGACTGGCATGCAGACGTTCGAGAAGGACGTCGGTCATGTGGGGGATCAGCCTGAGCGTTGCGTTATTTGATTCGATATGCGAGCAGAGAGGGCAGCCGATGTCCCAGGGCCGCGCCCCTTTTCGGATCAGCCTGATATGGTTGAGACGGTGCTTCTCGCAGACCTGGTCCAGGCGGATCGCCTTGCCCCACTGCACGCCCGGCAGGCTGATGTTGAAGGTGCATTCAGGATACCCGGAACAGCCGATGAACTGAGAGGCGCCGTGGACCTGCCTGATCTGGAGGTCCTTCCCGCACACCGGGCATGGGCCGACCGTTCGCTCCTCAACGGTCCGGTCCATGATCTCCACGCCGATCTGCTCCTTATGCGCTTCGAGATCGTCGAAGACCGAGTGGAGCATGGCGCGCGACTCGCTGATGACGTCGTCGCGCGTCCGTTTGCGCTCCTTGATCTGCTGCATATGCGATTCAAGGGTACGGGTCATGTCGGGCCGGGTGATCGTGTCGGCGTGTTTTTCAAGGGACTCGACGACCGCACGCCCTACGAGCGTCGGCCTGAGCGGATTGCCCTGCACGTACCGCCTGGAGACGAGTTTTCCGATCACCTCGTGGCGGGTGCTCTTTGTGCCCAGGCCGAGCTCTTCCATCGTCTGGATCAGCCGGCTCTGGGTATAGCGGGGCGGGGGCTGGGTCTCTTTCTCCTCAAGATCCACATTCAGGAGAGGGAGACGTTCGCCGACGGTACAGGCGGGAATCACCCGTTCGGCCGCCTCGCTGTACGGATAGACGCGCCGCCACCCCTCCTCTTTGAGCTGTCCGCCGGTGACGGTATAGGGCTCCCCGCCGGCGTCGAAGTTCACCTTCATGGTGAGCCATTTCGCGTCCGGGGAGAGAGTGGCGAGAAAACGCCGCACCACGAGTTCGTAAAGCTTCCAGCGTTCCTCACCGAGCTGCGACCGCGTCGCCGCCCCGGTGGGGTATATGGGCGGGTGATCGGTGCTCGATTTCTTGCCGCGGGTGGGTTCGGGCCGCCCATGACGCTCCACCCACGTAGCATCCCCTGAGAACTCGGTGGTCTTGAGCATCCCGAGCACCTCGCCGAGGTTGAGGCTCGCCGGGTAGACGGTGTTGTCCGTCCTCGGGTACGAGATGAACCCGTTCATGTAGAGGTCTTCCGCGACCCGCATCGCATTCGCCGCAGAGAAACCGAGTCTTCCTGCAGCGACGAGGATGCCGGTGGTGTCGAAGGGCGTGGGCGCGCGGTCGTTCTTGACGCCTTCCCTGACTTCAGTGACCGTGAGAGGTTCTTTTGTCCTTGCCCGGGCGGCGACGGCATCATCGTGATCGACGAACCGGCCGTGAGTGTGGCGGAGTTCAAGATGAGCGCCTTCTTTTTTCGTATCCAGCGTGATCATCCAGTATTTCTGCGGGACAAAGGACTCGATCTCCTTTTCCCGGTCAGAGATCATCGCAAGAGTGGGGCTCTGAACCCGGCCCACCGAGAGGATGTTTGCGCCCCCGCGCTTTGCTGCAATAGAGATGAAGCGGGTCAGCGACGCCCCCCACATCAGGTCGATGACCTGGCGCGACTCCCCCGCGGCGGCGAGGGCGAAGTCGAGTTCGGTCAGATCGGAAAAGGCTCGTTTGATCTCCTGCGGGGTGATCGCCGAGAACCTGGCCCGCAGGATCTTCACGTTAGGGTTCACCGCCCTGACGAGTTCGTAGGCCTCCTTGCCGATCAGCTCCCCCTCGGTATCGAAATCGGTGGCGATGGTGACGAGGTCGGCCTTTTTCGCAAGTTTCTGAAGGATTGAAACGATACGCTTCTCGGTGGGGCGTTTCACGATCCCGGCGTCGATGAGCGAGCGGGGGGGCCGCTCCTCGCTCCGCCAGTTCGTATAGCCCTCCACGAAATCGACCTCGACGACGTGCCCCTTCAGGCCCACGAGCACGGTGTCGTCGAAGGCGTAGGTGTCGACCCCACCCTCTTTTTTGTTCGTGACGCTACTGTTTCCCGCAAGCATGGCGGCGATCCGCCGTGCCGAGATGTTCTTCTCTGCGACGATCAGGTGCACGGTTCAGGCTCCCTCCTCCGGGGTGATACGGGCGGCGATCAGAGGAGTGATCTCTTTCGGATCGGCCTTGCCTCTTGTTTTCTTCATCACCTGCCCGACCAGGAAGTTGAGCGCCGCTCCCCTGCCTTCGCGGTAGTCGGCTACCGCCTGGGAGTTTTCAGCGATCACTTCGTCGATGACGGCGGCGAAGGCATCGGCGGTACCCTTGCCGAGGTTGTGCTGCTTTACATAATCCGAGGGCTTCACCGGCGTTTCATCGGTGACGACGGCGTCGAGCAGCGCCCTGAGCACGTCCACGGCGACCCGGTCGGTGACCTCGTCGCGGCCGACAAGGCCGACGAGGTCGGCGAAGTGGTCGAGGGGCACCTTCGCCACCGGCATGTCCCGGTAGTTGAGTTCGCCGAGCAGGGTGTCAGCCGTCCAGGTGGCGGCAAGATTCGGTTCAACTTTTGCAGCGAGCGCCTCGTAGAACTCGGCAAGCCGCAGGTCTCCGGTGAGGGTCCGGGCATGGTTGAGGGAGATGCCGTAGGTGGCCATGAACCGGTCGCGCCTGGCGTCGGGCAGTTCGGGGAGGGCGATCGCTTCGACCCAGTCCTTCACCCGCAGGGGCCGGAGGTCGGGTTCGGGGAAGTAGCGGTAGTCGGTCTCCGTCTCCTTGGACCTGGCCGAGGTGGTGATGCCGCGGCCCTCCTGGAAGTGGCGGGTCTCGCGGTCCACCCTCAGGCCGCGCCTGATCAGGTTCTTCTGACGGGTGATCTCAAAGGTGAGCGCTTTTTCGACCCCCTTGTACGAGGAGATGTTCTTCACCTCGACCCGTTCTGAGCCGCGGATCGAGATGTTGGCGTCCACACGCAGACCGCCCTCGCGCTCGCCGTCATAGACGCCGAGGTACTCGAGGGTGGCGCGAAGTTTGTTGAGGAAACGCCGCGCTTCCTTCGGCGACCTGAGGTCGGGCTCGGTGACGATCTCGATGAGCGGGATGCCCGAGCGGTTGTAGTCGACGAGGGTATAGGCGACGCGGCCGGCGCCGGCCTTGTGGACGAGCCGCCCCGGATCCTCTTCGAGGTGGATGCGGGTGATCCTGACTTTCTTCTCGCCGTCGTCGCCCTCGATCTCCAGGTAACCCCAGACGGCGAGGGGCCGGTCGTACATCGTGACCTGGTAGCCTTTCGGGAGGTCGGGGTAGAAGTAGTTCTTGCGTGCGAACTCCGACTCCTCAGGCACCTCGAGGTTGAGGGCCTTCGCCACGCGCAGGCCGTACTCGACGGCCTTCCGGTTGATCATGGGGAGAGAGCCGGGCAGGCCGAGACAGACCGGGCAGACATGAGTGTTCGGGCCATCGGTCTTGTAGTCGGTGGAGCAGCCGCAGAAGAGTTTCGTCTTCGTGTTCAGCTGGCAGTGGATCTCGAGCCCGATGATCACGTCGGTGTGTTCAGTCATCGCCGCACCTCCTCGTAGGCATAGGCGGTGTCGATGATCCGCTCCTCCTCGCAGTGCCTGCCGATGAGTTGCAGCCCGACCGGGAGACCGTCCACGGTGCCGCAGGGCACCGAGATCGCCGGGACGCCGGCGAGGTTGGCCGGGACGGTGAGGATGTCGGCGAGGTACATCGAGAGCGGGTCGGCGGTCTTCTCGCCGAGGGCGAACGCCGTCGTGGGCATGGTCGGGCCGGCGATGACGTCGACATCCGCGAAGAGGCGGGCGAAGTCCTCGCCGACGTTCTTGCGGGCTGCCTGCGCCTTTGCATAGTATTTTCCGTAGTAGCCGGCCGAGAGGGCGAAGGTGCCGAGCATGATCCGCCGCCGCACCTCCTTGCCGAAGTGCTCCCGGCGGTGCTCCTGATAGGCCTCGTGCCACGAGCGCTTCGACGCGATATCGGGTCCGTAACGGACACCGTCAAAACGGGCGAGGTTCGAAGAGGCTTCACAGGTGCAGGTGACGTAGTAGGCGGCGAGGGCGAACGCCATGCTCGGCATCGAGCAATCCACGATCTCGGCGCCGAGATCGGCGAGGTCGCCGATCGCACGCCGGACCTGCTCGGCGACGGCGGGGTCGACGCCCTTGCCGAAGAACTCGGCCGGAACGCCGATGCGGAGGCCCTTGATCCGGTTCGAAGAGGGTGTGTGGGCGAAGGGGCGGTCGATTGAGGTGGCGTCCCTGGCGTCATGACCCGCGATCACCGAAAAGAGGCGGGCAACGTCGGTCACGTTCCCGGCCATCGGGCCGACGCCCTCGAGGGAGTTTGCATAGGCGACGAGGCCGTACCTGGAAACCCGTCCGTAGGTGGGTTTCAGTCCGACGATCCCGCAGAACGCGGCAGGGCACCGGATCGAGCCGCCGGTGTCGGTGCCGAGGGCCATCGGCACCATGCCGGCAGCCACGGCGGCGGCGCTTCCGCCCGAAGACCCACCGGGGACGCGCGCGGTGTCGACCGGGTTGGTGGTCGGCCCGAATGCGCTCGACTCGGTTGTGGTTCCCATGCCGAACTCGTCCATGTTCGTCTTGCCGACGACGGCGGCGCCGGCGGCTTTCAGCAGTTCGACGACATGGGCGTCGTACGGCGGGATATAATCCTTCAGGATCCGCGATCCGCAGGTGGTCTGGATCCCGGCCGTCGAGATGTTGTCCTTGACCGCCACCGCTACGCCGGCCATGGGGCCGTCACCGTGCCCGGCCTCGCGGCAGATGGTGATGAAGGCGTTCCAGCGGTCTTCCGCATCAAAGGTTACGGATCCCATTACATCACCTTCGGAGCGCGGATATAGCCGGCCTCCGACTCGCCGGCGTTTTCAAGGACGTCGTCGAGGGGGAGGGAGGGGGCGATCTCGTCGTCCCTGAAGATGTTCGTCGTCACGGCCCCTGGCCTCCCGCTCTCCTCGACCTGATCGAGGAGATCGAAATATTCGAGGATGGCGTTGAACTGCCCGGTAAACTCGGCAAGTTCGTCGTCGCCTATTCCGATATCGGCAAGTATTGCGATATGTGCTACGTCTGACTCAGAAACCATTCATGTCCCTACCCATGTCAGTTAAGTACCCTTGTACCGACTTTTTATAACCGTTGTGACAGGCGAGGTGCTGGATCGCCTTCCAGATCCCGCTCCCGTACTGCATCGCCTTCTTTTCTCCACGGGCAAATTCGACGGGGATATGCCGTTCTGCGACCTGCCGGAGGGGCAACTTCCTGACACCGCCGCACACCTTCTCGCCGGGAGGGATGGTGCGGGCTGCCGCCACGACGCGCAGATCAAGGTACGGGAGAGAGAACGAGGTACCATAGAGGGAGGCGACGGCCCCGTCACGGGCGACCTGTCGCGGGATGTCGTCCACGCCCGCCTCAAGAGAGGCCGCAAGGTCCGGGCTTTCCAGGTACCTCGCATACCCGCCGAAGAGTTCGTCCGCACCCTGTCCGGCCAGGATCCGGCGGTAGCCGTGCTCGCCGGCCCAGCGGGTGACAAAATATTCGGTCGTTGCGATGGAGGCGTCGACCGGGTTCGGGTCGTCCAGGACACCGATCACCTCTCCGAGCGCCTTTTCGACCTCCCGTTCGGTGACCGTCACAGCATCGCAGGAGAGGCCCAGGGCGTCGGCGAGGGCAAGGGCGCGCCCGTGATCGTGCGATCCCTCCAGGCCTACCACGACGCAGGGGAGGTGGGCGACGGCGGCGACGAGGGCCGAGTCCACCCCGCCCGAGAGGGCGACGGCGGCGCCGTCCACCGCCCTGAGCGCGACCGCCTCGACGATCGCCGTCTCAAGGTCGCCGGCCGGGTAGCCGGGGTCGACGCGGCCGACGACCATGCCGTTGCGGGTGAGCGTCCCGGCCGGGCAGTCGCCGGGCGCGATCCCGAAGTGGTCGCGCGCCCGCCACTCGCCGTACGTAAACGAGAACTCGCCGCCGAACTGCAGGGCGGCAGAAGGGTTCTCTGAAAGAAGGGCCCGGACCTCTTCGCCTGAGAGGGGCCGCCCGCCGCACTCGACCCATCCGGTCAGGGCCAGGTCAGGCATGCCGCCCCTCCGGGGATTGCTGGATCTCCGTCATATCTTGAGATTGTTTGGGGCTGCACGCTAATGATAGGCTCGATCCCGGATCCCGTAACTGCCTCGCCCCTTCAGTGCCGCCCATCGGGTTCCCGGAACAGGCCGTAGTGCCGGCGGAGCACCCTCCTGATCTTTTCAGACCTGAGCCAGCCCTGGTCGAGGCTGTTGATGAGGGTGTCGATCTTTCCGGTCTCGGCACGGATCTTTTCGGCGACCGCCTCATCGTACAGGTCGGCAAGCCCCAGGATCACCTGGAGCGGGTTTCTGATATGGTCGTTGAGGATGGCGAACTGCTCCATGTTCTCCTCGATCTGCCCGAACGCCTCGGCCTCCATTCGCTGCCGCTCTTTTCTCTCCGAGATGTCGCGGGCCACGGCCAGGATCACCGGTTTACCGTCGATATCACAGAGGTGACTGTTCACCTCCACTGCAAGGGGGGTGCCGTCCTTTCGCAACTCAACGGCTTCGTATTTTGCAGTGCCGTACATGAGGAGGCGCTCCATGATATCGGCCAGCACCGTGCCTGCACCCGGTTCCTCGACGTCGCCGACGGGCACGTTGAGGAGTTCCTCCCTGCAATAGTGCAGGCTGGTGCAGGCGGCCCGGTTCACTTCGATCAGCCTGCCCGGCCGGTTGTGCGGGGTCAACTCTATCAGGAAAATGGCGTCGTTCACCCGGTCGAAGATGGCCCTGAACTTCTCCTCGCTCCCGCGCAAAGCATCTTCAGCCTTTTTCTGTGCGGTCCTGTCGAAGAACAGCCCGACGACGGCTGGCTCCCCGTGGTAACGCGTCCCGAGCCCTATATAATCAAGGCAGAGACGGCTGCCGTCTTTCCTGACGCCCCCGTACCTCTCGTGCACGGAGACGATAGCGCCGGAGAGGATCTGCTCCGTGGTGCGCCTGAACCGCTCCCGGTCGTCGGGATGGAAGATCTCCGATACCTTAAGGTTCCCGACGGCCTCCTCCGGTGTATAGTCGAAAAGTTCGGTGAAGGCCGGGTTTACGAAACAGATGGTTTCCCCCCTGAACAGGCATATGCCTGAAGAGGTGGCGCTCACCGGCAGACGGAAGAGATCTTCCAGATGCACCCTCCTGATGGCGGCGCCGATGATATGCGCCACCGCCGTGAGGGCGTCGGTCTCCATGGAGGACCATCCCCACCCGGTCCGGCAGTCGCCGATCCCGAGGCACCCCCACCACCCGCCGTCGACGAATACCGGGACCGCCGTGAAACCGGCGACGTGGGTGGCGTCCAGGATCTGCCGCACCGGTTCCGGGAGCTCTTCGGCCTTTCCACCCACCGACCGGCCGGCGGCGAGGTCGGCATAGAGGGCAGGTGCAGTCTCTGCGATACGAGCGAAGAGACCGGCGACGCGATCCGCACCCATCGGTTCGACGCCGTCGCTCCCCCATTCCCAGAAGGCGGGTTCACCCTGATCGGCCGCGATTTCCACTCTCCGGAAGAGACACACCCTGTTCGCATCGGTCGCCTCGCCCAGACAACGGAGTATCCCGGGTATCTCGTCGGTCCACTGAGGCCTGTTCAGCAGGCGTTCGGCGGCGTGCCCGACGACCCCGATGATCCGCTCCCCTGAAGAATCCTCTGCGGAGGCGGGATGCGCCCCTCCTGCCTCTGGAGAGGGGGCGCAGACATCCAGACCAGGTGACAATGATCGTGTTTTCATAGTTATCGGTGGCGATCGGAATGCCCGCATAGAGTAAGATGGTGATATTGCCCTTCTTCATGTGGAGGAGCGCAGTTGACCTTTCCGACAGGAATTCCGTGTACTTTTCTCTCATTTTCATGGTGCAGACAACCATAAAGAGTTCATTCTGATCAAGCGCCCGAGGAGGGCATTCCGGCTGTAAAAAAGGAGTTATCCCTTCAATGCAAACCAGGCGTTCCGCAGCCCGACATTGTACTGGGCGATGTACAGGGCGTCGCCCACTTCGATCATTCCGTTCTGATGGACATCGGTCTTCGTGAACAGTTCGGTGTCGGCCGCGGGTTTCGAGGAGAGGCCGACGATCTGCTTGAGCACCCGCAGGGTGTCGGCCTGGTTGACCGTGCCGTCGTCGTTGGCGTCGCCTAAGAGGACGGCCGGGGCCGCATTGGGATCGATCCTGACCGCGAGCTGGTCGACGTAGAAGCCGATGCCATACCCCCCTGTGGTCGGACCGTAGTCGCTCTCGATCCTGAAGGTGTGGTTCCCGGTCTCGTAGCCGGTGATGTTGATGGTGTAGGTCTTCCAGCCTCTCTTATACTGGCCGACCGCCATGGTCTCGACGGTCTCGTTGTCGATGAACGCCTTGAGCCAGGAGCCTGACCCGACACCGCTCTGGATGCTGTCCTGGAATGCCTCGAACCTGAACTCAGTGGCGGCGTCAGGGAAGACGACGGTCCGCTCGGCATAGGCGTCGCCGGCAAACGCGGGGGCGCCGATGCTGTACGAGCCGCTGTACACGTACGGGTAGGCGTCCTGGAGACCGGCATTGGAGAGAGTCCAGCCGTCGGTGGACTCGCAGGGGTCGGTCCAGACCGTCTCGAGAACGGTCGTGTTCACGACCGCCTCGGCCGTGCCTTTGACCAGATAGGACCGGGCGGTGATCGTCGTCGTGCCGGCGTACTCGCCGGTGAACGTCGTCGTGTCGCCGTACTCGACGTAGAACACCGTTGTGGCGGTGGACACGCGGGTGGGGCCGCCAAGGACGGAGCCGACCTGCTCGTCGCTGCTGGTCCACGCAAAACCGGCGCCCCTCATGGGTTTGCCGTTCTGGTCGTAGACCGTCCCGGTGTACTGCTGCGTCGTCTCGCCGGGCAGGACGATCGATGAGGGGGCGATCTCGACGGTCGTCGGGATCGGGATGCCGTCGTAGGACTCGCCGAAGTAGGCCTCGGCCGGAAGGACGAGGGGGTGGTTGTCCACGTTGCCGGTGTACAGGTACAGCATACTGAACGGCATATACACACCGGCGTCGCCGATGCCGTTGCCGTCGGCATCGTCGATCGGGTACATGGCTCCCCAGTAGTTGCCGATATAGTCGGTATAGGTGGCACCGTTGTAGATGTAGGTCATCGGAACGGTGGAGTTCCACGTGTTTGCAACTTGAAGGCCACCACCGAATATGTAGGAGTTGTTGACGAACGAATTTGCGTAGATGATGTTGTCGCGGATTGTGTCAATGCCTCCCCAGGAGATGTAGGTGTTGTCCATGACGAGGTTGTGATCGATCCGGCTGCCGGATTCGAGATTGAACGCGAAGGTGTAGCCGGTGACGGTGTTGCCGGTCAGGACGTTGTTGGTGCCCGAGTGCATCTCGATGCCGTAACTACCAATGCCGCCACCCAGGCAGGTGTTGTTGCCGATGGTGCTCCCGGTCGTTGCAGACAGATAGATGCCGGTGCTTGATGCAGGTACACCGGTGACGGTGTTGCCCTCGACGAGCATGGTGCTCCCGCTCACGATCTGGATGCCTACCTTTTTCGAGATGATGTTGTCGGCGAAGGTGCAGCCGGAATAGCCTTTGCTGTAGATGCCGTACGTGCCGCTGCCGCCGATGCCGAAGCCGGAGACCGTCGTGTTGTCGGCCGAAACCGTGACATGGTATTTGCTGGTCGAGACGATCTCTGTCTTCTCAGGCCCGTTTGCCGACCTGAGAGTGAGCGGCTTTGCGATGGCGAGGGTCTCGTTGTAGGTGCCGTCGCCGACGACGATCGTGTCGCCGTCGAAGGCGGCGTCGATGGCCGCCTGGATGGTAGTGAAGTCCCCTCCGCCGGAGGCATTGACCGACCAGGTCACCGGGGAGGTCGGGTTCACCGTCACGGAACTCGTTCCGTTAACCGCACCGACGGCGGCGGTGACGTCAACCCGCCCGTAGGTGAGCGAGGTGAAGTAGCCGGTGGCGTTCACCGTGCCGACCGTGTCGTCGGAACTGGTCCAGGTGAAGGTGATGCCCTCGATGGGCGTGCCGGACGGGTCGTAGGCAGTGGCGTTGAACTGGACACCGTCGCCCGCCGTCAGGGTCGCCGAGGAGGGCGAAACCTCGATCCTGGAGAGTTCTGGACCTGAGCCATCACTGATGACCGCGTAGCCGCTGTTCCCGTTATGTCCTCCGATAAGGTTGTTGGTCCAGGCGATCACCGACGGGCCCTGATTGGCGTTGCTGTTCCAGCAATAGGAATTGAACACCACCGAGGCCGGCATGTTCTCAATCGTATATTCGACTTTGGCCGCTCCGGCGTTGTTCAGACCGCTCATGCCGCTGTTCGTACCCAGCTGGCCGACGTACACATCGACAAACATGCACCGGAAGGTGTCGGCGGCGTTGCTCATGTTCTGGCCTTCATAGATCGGATAGGGCGTGGTCTCACCGCTGGGTTTCCAGGTCTGCGGCCCATAGATGAAATCCTCTTTTGTAAAGGTCTCGTCTACGGCTCCTTCGACGTAGTTGATCGCAGACTGAGGTGGTATCTCCTCGAGGCCGGCCATCGGAGTCCAGTTGTAGCCGCTTGTACAGATATGAATCCTGAAGTCGTCCGGGATCGTGCCGTTGGCCGCGATCATGAGGACGACATTGTCGGCAAACCCGCTCCCGCCGGTATCGGTGACGTAGAAGACGCCGGACCGGTTCGTCGTGGCGGTCACCTGTCCGTACGGGGCTGGTACGGGATCGGTGGTGATGTGGTGGGCGTTGAGGCCGCGGCCGGCACCGGCGAACCTGATATTGTAGGTGTTGTTCAGGTAACTGTTGTACTTCACGCCGCCGTCGTTTGCAACCTTCACGAAGATGTAGTTGTAGGCCGGGAGAACGGAAGACCCGGTTACGGTGATGTAGTCGGCCTTCGCTGCGGAGTCGCTGCCGTCGATATTCGAAGCCGTGAGGGTGACCGTGTAGGCGCCTGCGGTGGTGTAGACATGGGTCGGGTTCTGCTCGGTCGAGGTCTCGTTGTCGCCGAAGTCCCAGGACCATGCGGTCGGGCTGTTGGCAGAGAGATCGGTGAACTCGACCGTCAGCGGCGCATCGCCGGATGTCGGCATCGCGGTGAAGTCTGCGACCGGTGCTGCAGAGGCCGGTGCACTGGTCACGGCGTAACCGGACGCACCGTCCGCACTCAGGCGGTTGGTCCAGCGGACGCCCTGTCCCTGGTTCGAGGAGACCGTATAGGCATAGGCATCGAAGGCTGCGAAGGTCTCCAGGTTCTCGAAGGAATACCCCACCCTGATCGCGCCGTTGTCGTTGATCGACTGGCCCGAGAAGTCAGACTGAGAGAGGGTGCCTGCACCGAGGATACCTGCGTTCAGGTCGATGAACATGACCGAGAAGTTGTTCCCGGCGTTCGCCATGTCCTGCCCGTCGAAGATCGGGTAATCGGCCGCCGGACAGGGTCTCCAGATCTGCGGGCCGTACAGGAAGTCATCCTTCGTGAACGTCTCGTTCAGCGCGTCAGCCACATAGGTGACGCTCGAGAATGCCGGATAGGTGCCCGTGAGCACAGGTGCCCACTGGTAGCCGCTCGCCTTGATGCTGACCTGGAAGTCGTCGGGAATGGTGCCGTTGACCGCCAGCATCAAAATGCCGTCGTCGTCCCAGCCGCGGCCGCCGGTGTCGGTGAGATAAAAAACACCCGACTGGTCGGTGCTGAACGTGACCTGGCCGGAGGAAGACGCCGGATCGGTCGTGATGTGAAGAGCGTTCAGGCCCTGAGTGGCGCTCTGCGTCGGACTGAAGAAATGATAGGTGTTGTTGCCGTAGTCGTTGAACCGGGCAGTTTCGTTGTTCGAGATGCTCAACAGCGTATCCTTGTTCGACGGCATCACCGTGGTGCCGGTATCAGCCGCCGCCGGGGCGATACTGAAGAGAAGGAGCAGGAGAAGCGCTGCGGCGATCCACCGCAGGTGTCTCCTGTCAGGTCCGGAATGATCTTGCATCATACATGCGACTCCAATTATTTCAGGCAGAAAAGAACAGACAAAATATCCCCGAGCGCAAATGGATTCTTTCTAATTGCCCAAAATGTCTAATGGAGTACTCTCTGGCGAAAACAGAATATAGATGTTATTATTTGCCGCAAGGTATAATATAAGCAGTTAACTCGTGAGATCGCCTGGCTGAGACGCCAGCCGGAAAATCGCTCACAGAAAAGTGACTCATGCCTCTATCCAGAGCAGATCAGGGGTTTGATCCACCACCGAAGCACGCAACCGGAGACCGCAAAAGGCTAACTCTATCCTGTGCCATTCAGTACCGATGTTTCTCAGTGACAAGACGCGGGAGGCCGTCGTCAGGACGATGTACGCCTACGCCGCCGCATACAATCGCATGGACGTGGACGGCGTCATGGAACTGATGGCGCCCGAGATCATTGCGATCGGGTCGGGAAAGGACGAGTGGGTGGAAGGTTCGGATAAGATGCGTGCGGCCATCGAGCGGGACTTCGCACAGTGCGACACCGTCTCTATCGAGTACGGCGACCTGCGCATCGCGGCCGACGGGATCATCGCCTGGGTGGCGACGCCCGCCGAGTTCACGGCGATCACGGGGGGAACGATGCAGGCGCTCCGCGGCCGCATGACCGCCATATTGATGAACACCTGGGACGGCTGGCGCTTCGTCCAGATGCACTTCTCGCTTCCTGCCGCAGATCAGGAAGAGGGGCGGTCGTTCCCCGGGCAGGGATAAGGCTCGGCCTTCGCCCCACCTGCCGGCAGGTGCCTATCGGCTGTTTCCGCCGGCCTCAAAGAGCCCGTAATGCTTTCTCAGCATTTCATGCACTTTTTTTGATTCCAGCCAGCCGCGATCGAGCCGTTTCACCAGACCATCGATCTCCGATATGGAGGGTTGAATTTTCTCGGCGAGTTCGGGATCTTTCAGCAGCACCGTGCCGAATATCACCTGCAGGGGGTTTCGGATCTCGTCGTTGAGTATCGCAAGGCTCTCCATATTTTCCTCAAGAGTGATCACCGACTCCTGGTATACCGTCACGTCTCGTGCAACGGCCAGAAGGACATCGGTATCGTCCCCGAGCGGCACCGGCCTGATATGGACATCGTACCAGCGGCGTTCTCCCCTTTCGGAGCTATGGATCAGAAAATCCGACGGCCCGTTTTTCTGTACCAGACGAATGCCCTCCATCAGGTGCGATGTCATATCTTTGGAAAAAAACGCGTCCAGATTGAGCCCGATGACCGCACCGTGGTTTTTGCCGGAGTATCCCAGGCCCGCACTGTTCATATACAGGATCTCACCCTGTACACTCGCGATCAAAATGATGTCGTCCGACGACTCGGCCAGAGTCCGGTATTTTTCCTCTGATTCCCTGACGCGACGTTCAGCCCGTTTGTAGTCGCTATAATCGATAAACGACTCGACAAGAATCGGTTGATTAAAAAACGTGAGGCGGCGCACACTCTTGAGAATAGGAATATGGTTGCCGAAACGGTCCACCAGGACCCGTTCCGAGCGGTCGAGCGCCTGATGCTTATCAATAATGGGGCACGCATTTTTATCTGCAGGACAGAGGGCGTTATAACATTTTTTGCCGATCAGTTCATCGGGAGAAGACCGTTTCATCAGGTCCAGGGCCTCCCGGTTTACGAACCTGATACCTTTGTCGGTATCGACGATAATGACTCCGAACGGGACGGCATCGAGAAACTCCTGATACTTCGTTTGCAAATCCGAAAAATTATGGACATACAACGCCACCCCTGCAACATCCCCGGAGGAATCCCTGATCGGACACAGGGTGTCTTCGATCCATCGCCCATTTATTTCCAGAGCCAGCGTGACGGATTTCCCCGAAAAACACTCCTCAATTGCCCCGGGCAACGCATCCGAAAAAGCCCCCTCGCCGATCAGGTCCATGATGGATGTGCCGATCAGATCGCCTGGCGACCGGTTTGCTCTCCTGGCCGCCTCCTGGTTGATCGACCTGATGGCATAGGTCCGATCGATCAGGACGATCCCGACGGAAGGTACGTTTAGAAGCGCGTTCAGGGTTTTTTCACGCTCTTTCACAGCGTATTCCCCCCGACTTTTATTCAGGGCGAACTCCACGACGATGCGAACGGCATCCTGATCGAAGTTTCGGCGTATGTAGCCGTAGGGGTTTGCCGACGCCGCCCTTGTGCAATCGATCCCGCCTCCGGACAGAAAAACGACCGGGATATTGTATTGTGATCCGATCATCAACGCAGTCTGGATCCCGTCCGGTTCCCCGGCCATGTCCGCACTGATGATGAAAAGTTCGGGCTGGAGGCGTTCCGCCGTCTCCACCGCCTTCGCACCCCCGGTAATGATCCCGACATCATACCCCGATGCTACGAGGATCTGCCTGAGATGCTCCGCAGCTCCGACGTCGTCGTCAACCACCACTATCTGATTATGTACCACTGAGCGATTCTCCTGAAGAAATGAGAGACAGGTTTGACCGATCTATATGGTGTGTTACCCCATATTGTAGTATCCCTTGATACCAATGGGGGTTAATTCGTCACTATGACGTTTAATTTAAAAAATATCGCAAATTATACTCATATTTCCTCAAAAATCACATCGCCATCCCATGTCCGGCATCCATCGGCCGGCGCATATAGCAACCCATTAAAAAACGCCTAAACGCCTAAAAAGCGGCAAAAACATCACATTCATCTGTTCGGGGATCCCGACAGGGTTCCGGCCCTGCCGAAGAAAAAATAGGGAGAGATCAGGCTGCAAGGGGTGCAAGTTTCGCGATCACCCGCTCGACCTGCTCGACCGCGGTGCCGATATAGTTCTCGGGATCAAGAAGCCCGGAGATCTCCGAACCGTTGAGGACGGCGGCGACTGCCGGGTCTTCCCCGAGCACGCCGGCGATCGGGCGCCTTCCGGCGAGGGCGGTCATGCTGGCGACCCGGACGGCTTCATGGGCTTCCTGCCGGCCCATACCCCTCTTCGTCAGCTCGATCATCACCGACTCGGCGAGGTTGACGCCGTGGAGGAGGTCCAGGTTCTTCCTGACGTTCTCCTCGCGGATCGTCAGCCCCTCCAGCACCTTCACCATCAGGGCGAGGATATGGTCGGCGAGCACCGAGGCCTCGGGGAAGACCACACGCTCGCAGGAGGAGTTGGTGAGGTCGCGCTCGTCCCAGAGGGTGTTGTTCTGCAGAGCGGGCTCGACCATCGCCCTGACGATCCGGGCGAGCCCGCAGACCTGCTCGCTCTTGATCGGGTTCCTCTTGTGGGGCATCGTCGACGATCCTACCTGTTTTTTCCCGAAGGCCTCCTCGACCTCGGCGATCTCGGTCCGCTGGAGCGATCTGATCTCGACCCCGATCTTGTCGAGGGTCGTCGCCACGTTCGCGAGGAACATCACGTATTCGGCATACCGGTCGCGGGCGATGATCTGGTTCGAGACGTCGACCGACGTGAGGCCGAGGTTCGCCATCATCGCGGGCTGGACCTCGAGTCCCTTCGCACCCAGGGCGGCCTGCGTCCCGACGGCCCCGGTGAGCTGGCCGACGGCGACGCGGGGCCGCATCTGGCGGAGACGTTCGATGTGCCTGCCGACCTCGCTTGCCCAGATCGCAAACCGCAGCCCGTAGGTCGTGGGTACCCCGTGTTGCCCGTGGGTGCGTCCCACGCAGACGAGGCGCGTCGTCTCCCCGCTCCGCCTGAGCAGGACGGCAAGGAGGCTCCTGAGTTTCTCCTCGATCAGGTCCATCGCCGCCTTCATCTGGAGACCGGTCGCGGTGTCCAGGATATCGTTCGAGGTGGCGCCGAAATGGATCCAGCGACCGGCGTCGCCGCAGACCTCGGTGACCGCCTTGACGACCGCCATCATGTCGTGGTTGATCTCGGCCTCGATCTCGTTCGCCCGCGCCAGGGTGGCCTCGCCGGCGCACCGCGCGATCGTTTCGGCGGCATCGGCCGGGATCACGCCGCACGCCGCCTCGGCCTGTGCAAGGGCAACCTCTGCCGCCACTATGCACCTGAACCGGTTTTCTTCTCCCCAGACGGCTTTCATCTCCGGGGTGCCGTACCGGTAGTCTATCGGGTGGATCGCCATATGTGGATATCATGGGTCTCCGGCGGTAAAAAAGGGGCGGCAGGGATCACGGCCGGTCGTTCTCAACCGAGAGGCTGCCGGAGAGGGTCATGGTGGACGATCCCACCTCGATCGCGTCCGAGGCGGCGATGCCCGCCAGGATCTTCCGGGTGATCCGGTCCCTGACGGCCCGGCGCTCCCGCACGGGGGTGACGTAGCGGAGGGTGAGGCCCACCCAGTTGTCGGTGAGGGCGGCAAAGACGGCGGGCTCGATCCCCCGCTGGAGCAGATAGTACTTCCCGCCGGCGGCCGTGATCTCCTTCTCGGCGAGGACCGCACTCTCCCTCGTCTCGTCCCGGGCAATGCCGAGGATCAGGTCGGTCGCCGCGGAAACATCGCTGCCATAGGTGATCGGGACGGTAATCTCGTCCCAGATGAAGTTATAGTCCCTGGTATAGTTCATCACCGTTTCCGTAAGGATCTGCCCGTTCGGGACAATCGCCATCCGTCCTGTCGGCTGATCGCCGCCGACCCACTCTCTGAGCTCCATTAAGGTTGTGTTCATCAGGCCGATGTCGATCACGTCGCCGGTGGTATCGCCGATGGCGATCCGGTCCCCGACCGCATAGATGGCAGTGAGGAAGAGGATGATGCTCCCGACAAAGTTCTTGAAGAAATCCTGGAGCGAGATGGCGACTCCGGCGGCGATGATGCCGTAGGCGACCAGGAGGCTCTGGGGATCGTCGACCCAGATGCGCACGGCGACGGCGACGATGGCGACGACATACAGGACCGAGACCGCTTTCCTGAACGAATACCGCATTTTTGCGTCTTTTATCGTCCGGGAAACCCCTTTTTCAAGGACGATCCTGAGGACGAGATAGAGGATCGTTACGGCGAGGAGGGTGAGGGCGAGGCGCGAGAGGGCAACGTCAGGGTAGAAGGATGACGCCGCCCACGCCGCAATGGTCGCCGCACAGAGGATGAAAAAATGAAGAAGGTCGCCCGCTGCCATGTATGCGAAAACGGCAATGCTCCTACTTAAGGGTATTCGTAAGACGGCACCTACCCGGGGTGCCGGTGGTCCGGGACACAAGACCACTATCGCCCCGCGACCCAACATTCCATATTTACCGGGGGCATAGAATACTGCAGATGGACCGTCTTGAAGCGTGGTTCCCGTACCCGGGTTTCCGCCCGAACCAGCGGGAGATGCTCGAATTCGCCGCAGAGACGGCGCTCGGCGGCGGGATTGCGATGATCGACGCCCCGACCGGCAGCGGAAAATCGAGCGTGGTCTCCGCACTGCTGGCAGAAAGCAACGGCAGAAAGGTGATCGTTGCCGTGCGGACGATCTCGCAGCTGACGACCTTTATCAGGGAGCTGACACTCGTGAGAAAGGCGCAGCCCTCCCTGACCTTCGCGTACCTCATCGGAAAGGGCTCGATGTGCCCGCTCGGCGGGGAAGGCGATCCCTACCGGCGCTGCGAGGGCGTGAAGGCCTTCTCGTCGTCGCTGATGCGGGAACGGGCCCAGAAAGGTTCGCTCGTCCCGACCGAAGACCGGGTGATCAACGAGCAGATCAGGAAGATGGACCGGGAACACCCCCTGCTCTGCCCGTATTTTATCAAGAGCCGGGTATTTGTGCGGGGCGAGGAGGAGAGCGGCCTGCGGATGGCGCCCTCGCAGGCCCTGCGCAGCAAGGCCGAGAGGGTAAAGAAAGAGGCGATCGCGCCCGAAGAGATGGCCGGCTTCTGCAGCGGGCTCTGCCCGTACGAGACGATGATGCATGCGGCGCGGGGGGCGGACGTCCTCATCTGCAACTTCCATCACCTCTTCAACGACGATATCCGCGACCAGCTCTACGCCTCCCTCGACGTGGAGCCCAAAGACGTCCTCCTCCTCATCGACGAGGCCCATAATTGCGGCGACGTCGTGACCGGCATCCAGAGCGTCGTGCTGGAGGACCGGACCCTCGAAGCGGCGATGACAGAACTCGCCCATCTCTCCAGGTCGATGAAGGACGTGAACGCCGTCAGGCAGGTGCTCCCGAACGTGGCCGCCTTCATGGAGGCCCTGCAGCGCTCCCAGAAAGGGGAGGACTGGTTCGATCCCGGTCAGTTCCACCGCATGGTGGTGCGGGGTACGCTCTACAAGGGGCTCGAAGAGATCGTGGGCGACCTCTCGAAGATCGCCGAGCGGGTGTCCGAGAAGAACAAGAGCGCCGGGATATACAAAGAGAGTGCGGTCGAGGCTCTCACCGAATTCATGTACCGCGTCTACCGTGCAGGCACCGACATGACCTTCCTCCCCCTCTACCGCTCGGCCGAAGGGCATGTCGAACTCGAGGTGCGCAACATCGATCCCGGCGAGAAGCTGCAGGAGATCGGAAAGGCTCACGCCGCCTGCGTTCTGATCTCGGGGACGCTCTCGCCTCTCGCCTCCTACCGGAAATACTATTTCGGCGATCTCCCGGTCAGGACCATCTCCCTCCCGAACAGTTTCCCGCGGGAAAACCGTCTGGTCGTCTGCGCAAAAGACGTCACGACCGCTTACCGGATGCGCCAGAACCAGAAGAACACCGAGGCGATCGTCGGCTACATCAAAACGTTCGCCCGGGTGAAGGGGAACCTTGCCGTCTACTTCCCGTCGTACCAGATCCTCAACACCTATGCCCAGGCCTGCGGGAGCCGCATCAACGGCAAGACGGTCTACACCGAACCCAGGGAGGCAAGCGAGGCGACGGCCGCCCTCCAGGAGTTCATCTCCCTTCCCCAGCGGGGCAGGGCCGGGATCATCTTTGCGGTCTGCGGCGGGAAATGGAGCGAGGGGCTTGATTACCGCGGCGAGATGCTGCGGGGGGCGATGGTCGTCGGCCTGCCCCTCGCCCCGTACAACTCGGTCAGGAAGATGGTGATCGAGTACTACAAGCACAAGTTCGGGCGCGACGGCGAGTTCATCTCGTACACCCTCCCCGCGATCAACCGCGCCCTCCAGGCCCTCGGGCGGGTGCTGCGGACGCCCGAGGACACCGGCGTGCTCGTGCTCGCCGAGCAGCGTTTCCTCGAACCGGGCGTGCGGGCGGGCCTGCCGCCCTGGATGCAGGAGGAGGCCGAGGTGTGTGACCTCGAACGGTTCTCCAGGCTGGTGATGAAATGGTCGTAGCCGAGGGGAGCTGCCCGTTCGGGCTCTGGCACGTCCATGTCGTCTGGAGCGGCGACCTCGTCATGCAGGTGCGGTTCCTCAAAGAACCGGCAAAAGAGCCGGCCCATCCCGCCTTTCGCCGCTACTGCGCCGGCGACCCGGACGCCCTCGCCGGGCTTTCGAGCGTCGCCATCGCGGGCGATTCGGTCTATGCACGCGTCTACCGGGCCGTCCGGGCGATCCCGTACGGGCGGACGGCGACCTACGGCGAGATCGCCGCCGCCGCAGGTACCGTGCCGCGGGTCGTGGGCAATGCGATGCGCACGAACCCAACGCCCCTCGTCGTCCCGTGCCACCGGGTGGTGGCGAAGAGCGGGATCGGCGGCTTCACCCCATCGGTGGAAGTGAAACGGGCCCTGCTCTCGATGGAGGCCCGCAGGGGATGATCTTATGGATTCAGGGAGCGATAGTTCTGGAGTGATTGTTCCATGAAGGTGCTGATACTCGGTGCAGGAGCGGTCGGCCTCTGTCTTGCCGCCCGTCTATCGGATCATTGCGATGTCCATGCCGTCTGCAGAAAGCGTCATGCCGATGCGATCGCAGAGCGGGGCTTCGTGATGACCGGGCTCTGGGGCGAGGGGACGTATCGGTTCCCGGCATCCGAAGGGGTGCCCGAAGGCGAACGCTTCGACTACATCTTCATCACCTCCAAGTCGCTGGCGACCCAATCGATCTGCGAGCAGTTCGCCGACGTGATCAGGGGGACGGAGACGGTCAGCCTCCAGAACGGCCTGGGCAACGAAGAGATCATCGCCGACTACACCGACCGCGTCATCGGCGGCACGATCATCACCGGTTTTGAATGGAAAGGCGACGCCGGCGTTCACGTCTCGGTGATCGGCGGACCGATGAAACTCGGCCGCTTCCCGGACGGCGCCGATCCGGCGGTTGACGCCCTCGTCGACCTCGTGGCGCGGTCCGGCATACCGGTGGAGGCGAGCAGCCATATCAGGGGCGACCTCTGGGCGAAGACCCTGTACAACTCGGCCTTAAACCCGCTCGGCGCCCTGATGAACGTCCCGTACGGAAAACTCCTCGACCCGACGGTGTGGGGCGTCATCGAGAACGTCATCCGCGAGGCCTACGAGGTGATGGCCGCGGAGGGTGTGCGGGTCCCCTGGCCCACGGCAGAGGATTACCTCGCCTTTCTCCACGACGTCCAGATCCCGAAAACGGCCGGCCACCACGCCTCCATGCTCCAGGATCTCATGCACGGGAACGCCACCGAGATCGATTTCATGAACGGGGCGATCGCCGCCCGTGCAGAGAAACACGGCCTTGAAGCACCGTACAACGACTGCATCACCCGCCTTGTGCATTTCAGAGAGACGCTTTCGGAGCCGTAGGCATGCGGTCGGGCATCGTGCTGGTGGGAGGCGAGGCGCGTCGTGCAGGCGGGATGGAGAAGTACTTCTTCGAAGTCTGCGGCCGCACCTTTATCGACCGCCTCCTCGAGACGCTGCGCGGTGTCGTCGACGAGATCATCATCGTCGCCAGGGACGAGGAGCAGTGCCGCCGCTTCGACCCCTACCCGTATGTCCGCTGCACCCCGGACATGCGGCGGGGCCTCGGGCCGATCGGCGGTCTTCACGCCGGATGCCTCGCCGCCCGGGGCGAGGCCGTCTTCGTCGTCGCCTGCGACATGCCCTGCATCAACGGAGAGGTGATCGAGGCGCTCTTCGAGAGGCTGGGCGCGCGCGACGCCGTCATCCCGTGCTGGGACAGGGAGATGTACGAGCCCCTCCACGCTGTCTACCGCCGAGCGGCCCTGATCGAATACCTGCAGGAGCACGAGTCTCTCTCGCTGCGGGCGATGATCAGGAGTATCGATGCCCGTTTCGTCTCCGTCGAGACCTTCCGGGCCTTCGACCCCGACCTGCTCACTTTCACGAACATCAACCATGTCGGCGATCTGGAGCGGGTCAGGGAACTCCTCGAAGGCGGATGCCGGAAAAAGGCTGACGAAGAATCGCAGTGAACGGCCCGCAGGCTCCCGGCGTATCGACGGTGTAAAGATTAAAAACAGACCGGGGGCGGAGGGGCCGGCGAACCCCTTCACTCTCCCTTCATCTCTTCCTTTTTCTCCGGGTGAAGCGGCGGGAAATAGACCCGGCTCCCGCTCGCGTCCCGGGAATATTTCCCGAACTCGGTCTCCAGCAGGTCGATGCCGGTGAAGACCGGGCCGTCCCGGCAGACCCGCAGGCCGCGCGGGTCCATCGAGCAGGAGCCGCAGATCCCGATGCCGCACTTCATATAGCGGTGAAGGGAGAACTGGCCTCGTTCTGCCACGCCGGCCTTGTTCAGCCGTTCGAGCACCTTCACCATCATGATCTCCGGGCCGCAGACGCAGATATTGTCGTAGTCGGTAAGGTCGATCGCGTCCATCAGGTCGGTGACAAAACCGTGCTGACCGGCCGTGCCGTCGTCGGTGGCGATGCGCAGGTTGCAGGCCGAGGCGATAACCGGGGCGAAGAGGAGCTCCTCCTTCGTCCGTGCCCCGAGGAGGAAGGTGCTCACCTGTCCGGCCGTGACCAGGGTGAGGAGGGGGGCGACCCCGACCCCGCCGCCGATGGCGAGCGTCCTCCCGCTCACCGTGAAGCCGTTGCCGAGCGGCCCCCTGATCCCGAGTTTGTCCCCGACGGCGAGTTTGAACATCGCCGTCGTGGCGTCGCCGATCCGCTGGACGGTGACCGAGTGCTCTGAGGAGAGGGCCATCGGGACCTCGTCGACCCCGGGCACCCAGACCATCACGAACTGGCCGGGCGAGGAAGGGACGCCGGGATCGAAGTAGAAGGTCCGTATCGACGGCGTCTCCTCGACGATCGCCTTGATCGTCACCGGGACCGGCATCAGGGGCAGTTCAGTCATGGGCCACCCCTACGATCCCGGCTGGATCCTCGCCGTCCTTTGCATAGAGTTTCCGTGCGATCTGGTCGAAGACCCGCACGTCGTCCATCACCGCCGTCCCGATCTCCACCGCCTGTGCACCGGCCATCATCATCTCGATCACGTCATCCGCGGTCGAGACGCCGCCGCACCCGATCACCGGGATCTTGCACGCCGCATAGAGGTCCCAGACGCACTTCACTGCAACCGGAAAGATCGCTTTTCCCGAGAGCCCGCCGGTCCTGTTCCCGAGCACCGGCCGCCTCATGGCGGTTGAAATGCGCATGCCCCTGACCGTGTTGATCGCCACGATCGCACTTGCCCCGCCTTTCTCGGCGGCGAGGCCGATGGTGGTGATGTCGGTGACGTTCGGAGTGAGTTTCACCCAGACCGGGACGCCGTACGACGCCACCGCCCGCGTGCACTCGAGCACGGTCTCGGGATCGGTGCCGATCGCCGCCCCGTAGCCGGCGGCGTGGGGGCAGCTGACGTTCAGCTCGAAGGCCTTCGCATGATCTGCGAACCATCCGGCCACTTCCTTGAACTCCTCGGGATCCTTGCCGAAAATGCTCACGATCACCGGATCATCCTTCAGGGGCGCAAGCTCCTCGACAAAATTCTTCGATGGATTGGGCAGCCCCATGGCGTTGAGGACGCCGCACTCCGTCCTGATCAGGCAGGGACCGTGGTGGCCGGGGTTCGGTTCCGGGCCGATGGACTTCGTGACCACGCCGCCGGCCCCAAGTTTCAGGAGCCTCTGGAGCGAGGCGCCGGTGGTCCCGAGCACCCCGGCCGCGAGGAGGAGATGGTTGCGCAGGGTTACCCCGCCAACGTCGATCTCGCCAGGCTGAAGGGTTATCATCCAGAAGAGATTGCAGTTATTTATTATTAGCATACCCATAGATTTGATTATATGACGAGCCTCGCTGTGATCGGCACCGGGCGGATTGGCGGCGAAGTAGCCTTCCTCGCTGCTGCAAAGGGACTTATCGACGATATCGTCATTTGCGACGCCGTCAAGTCTCTCGAACGCGCGCAGGTGCTCGATCTCGCTCACGCCTCCTTCGGCGTCGGCATCGAGACGGACACCCTCCTGATGAGGGACGCCGACGTCTGCGTCTTTGCGGCCGGCCGGCCAAGGTCGCCGGAGACGAAGACCCGGGCCGACCTGCTCAACTCGAACCTTACCGTCCTGGACGACTGCTGCCGTCACCTCCCCTCGTTCGGCGGCATCATGATCACCGTTACCAACCCGATGGACGTGAACAACTACTACCTCCACCGGTGCCTCGAAATCGAGCCCTCCCGTTGCATCGGATTCGGCGGGCAGCTCGACAGCGCACGCTTCGCGCTGCGGCTCGAGCGCGAGGGGATCGAGGGCCCGGCCACCATCCTGGGGGAGCACGGCGAGCACCAGGTTCCGGTCTTTTCCCGTCTGGACGCCGCGGTCCCCGCCCCGAAGCGGGAGGAGATCCTCGCCGACCTGAGGGGCGCGAGCATGGAGGTGATCAGGGGCAAAGGCGGCACCGTCTTCGGCCCTGCGGCCCATATCGTCAGGCTGATCGAGGCGGCCCTCGGGAAAAGACAGGACGAGGTGATCCCCTGCTCGTGCATCGTCGACGGCGAATACGGTCTTTCCGGCCTCTCCATCGGGCTGCCGGCCCGGATCGGCAAAGACGGGATCAGGGAGATCGTCGAGTGGGACCTTGACGCCTGGGAACGGGAGAAACTCGACGAAGCCGCTTCGTTCATCGGAGAACTCTGCAGGGGCCTGGATGTCTGATTCGCAGGCGACGCTTTTCTCCGGGGGGGAGGCAGAGGGCCTGAGGATCGGGATCAACCAGGTGGAGTACACCGTCACCGGCACCGGGCCGGTGATCCACATCTTCGGCCGAGAACCCTCGGGCCGGGCGGTCCGCCTCCAGGTGACCGGGTTCAGGCCGTACCTCTACGTCCCCGCGGACGAAGTGAACGGCCGGCCCCTCCCGCAGCAGGTGACAGGCGTGGACGAGGCGGAGTTCACCTCGATCAAGGGAGAGCCCCTCCGCCGCCTCTATACCGTCCGCCCGACCGACGTCCGCGACATCCGCGACCGCTACCATCACTACGAGGCCGACATCCCGTTCGCCACGCGCTACATGATCGACGCCGGGCTCACCGGCGGCGTCGAGGTGCCGGCCGAGGTCGCGGACTACACCGAGGTGTGCCCCGCCGAGGTCGACGCCCCGGCCCGCCTCTGCTTCATCGATATCGAGTGCGAGGACCTGCGGGGCTTTCCCGATCCCTCGCGGGAGCGGATCATCTGTGTCACCTGCTGGGACTCCTTCGACGACGAGTACACCACCTTCCTCCTCGCCTCGGCCGGGACCTCGCCGGGTTTTTCAGATGAGTGGACGGCGAAGAACGGCTGCCTCTGGAAGGGAAAGAGCCGGCACCTGGTCTGCACCTACGAAACCGAAGAAGCGCTGATGCGGGCCTTCGTCGTCTATATGCGGGAGAAAGACCCGGACATCCTCTCGGGCTGGAACTTCACCGACTTCGACCTCCCTTACATCACGCGGCGGATGGAGGCGCTCGGGCTCAACCCGACCGACCTCTCCCGCCTGCCCGGCTCGACCGAGCGGACGCCCGTGCGGGGGCGGGCGGTCTTCGACCTGCTGACGGCCTACAAGAAACTCCAGCCGAGCCAGAAGGAGTCGTACAGGCTGGACGCCGTCGCCGAGGATGAGATCGGCGAGCGGAAGGTGCGCTACACCGGGACGATCAGCGACCTCTGGCTGGAAGACCCGGAACGCCTGGTGGAGTACAACACCACCGACGTCGAGCTCTGCGTGCGGATCAACGCCAAGAACAGCATCGTCGACTTCTACCGGATGATCTCCCGGTACGTCGGCGTGCCTCTCGACCGGACCCTCAACTCATCGAACGTGATCGACATCTACATCCTGCGAAAGGCGCGTGGCCGGTTCGTCCTCCCCTCAAAGGGGAACGTGACCGCCGACGAGTTCGAGGGGGCGACGGTCTTCGAGCCCTCGCTCGGGGTGAGGGAGAACGTGGTCGTGCTCGACCTGAAATCCCTGTACCCCATGGCGATGATGACCCTCAACGCCTCGCCCGAGACAAAGGACCCGGCCGGGGAACTGCGGGCCCCGAACGGTATCCGTTTCAGGAAGAGCCCGGACGGGCTGACCAGGAGCATCCTCGCCGAGTTGATGGAGGAGCGCGACGCCCTCAAGAAACGGCGCAATGACTTTGCCTTCGGCTCGCCTGAATACACCCTCCTCGATCTCCAGCAGGGCGTGATGAAGGTGATCATGAACACCTACTACGGCGTCTCGGGCTACGCCCGCTTCAGGCTCTACGACCGGGAGATCGGCGCCGCCGT
>Ga0209269_1000688_pt1 | contig 26613 bp, 28 predicted proteins | sample MTBAKMMethaMetaG_FD_187455 | JGI IMG/M metagenome (GOLD analysis project Ga0209269, IMG submission 187455) | Enrichment culture microbial communities from Arthur Kill intertidal strait, New Jersey, USA, that are MTBE-degrading - MTBE-AKM (Arthur... | ecosystem: Environmental > Aquatic > Marine >... | reverse complement strand
CAGGGGAAAACCGAAGGTCAGCCAGTTCTTGCGGGATATCTCCTTCAGTTCGGGAGGCCTGTAGAATATGCGCTGTGCCAGCAGGAACTCCGTCCCCGTTTCGATCTTCTCCTTTATGGCAGGTGACATTTTCCCTGCCGGAACCTCCGACAAGGCCTTGAGCACCTTCACGGCCCCGGATCGGCAGGTGTGGTTCCTCCAGCAGAGGTCATATTGGTACGGCCATTCCCTGTTCGTGTAGGGACCGAGGTCGAACCTCTGATAATCTGTTATCCATTCGAGAGCCTTGCCCACCCTCTCGTCATTTCCGTAACCCAAGCGAATGAGGGCGAAGACCATATTGGCGGTCAGACAGCTGAAGACGGTCCTGTTCCCTCCGTTCCTTTCAGTACCTTTATAGGAGAAGCCGCCCGAATCCCTGTGCTGGCTCCAGAGTAGTATGAACTCACAGGCCGCCCGGATACGTTCGTCATTGGGATCGGCATGCATCTCCGCGAGAATGATGAGGTTCCAGACGGTTCCCTTGTACTTCGAGTTCTGATAGAAATGCTCTGGCAATCCCCAGAACCCGCCCTGCTCCTGCTTGGACAGTATCTTCGGGACCACACCGACCTGCATTATCCGGCCCTTGGCCTCTCGAACCTCGGCTCGGTCCTCGTCCTTCCCGAGAAGGTCTCGCAGGGTCAGATAACGGACGGAGGGGTTGCTCTCCTCCAGCAGCCATTCGATGGGATCGTCCTTCAATTGAGAGGTCCAATCGGTCATCTGATCCCCTTTCTCACCTATACAAGGTGGAGAAATCATTGGTCCGGCCATATAAAGTCGTGTCCTCCCCAACCGGGTTCGGACCTGAGAGATGAAAGTTCAACCTATCATAGATGACCTCGGTCGCTTTCTTGTTGTTTCCGGCCTTGGATCGTTCTACAACGATTGCTTTCCAGGATGAAACGTTGAACATCGTTCCTGTATGCCATTATGTAACCGATGGGGGCAAGGATTGCCCGCTACCTGCGATCTGGACCTGAACCGCAAACTCACGGTCGCCCGCAGGATGAACGAACGTTCCTATCGTTCCTTGAAGACCACGTGCGAGAGGAATATTAACCATACTATGTCCACCACCACGCACACCGTGGCCGGGACTGTGGCCTCAGCACCAACCAGGGCTATGGCCATGGTCGCGGCCATGCCATTGTTCTTATGCGTGGCGAACAGGACCTCTGGCACCCTCTGCTCCCGCGGGACCTTGCGGAAACGCAGGTAGCGGTCCCAGAGCAGACCGATGCCGAATATCCTAAGGACCGCCACGGTCAGCAGTCCAGCCAGTAGCCCCCATTCATTAAAGAATATGTCGCGGTTGGGACCGGCAACGGCCACGATGAGCACGAACAGGCAGGTGTTGACCAATGCCGCCCTGTCCCCCTGGCGTATGTTCAGGCGCCTCAGCGGACGGGAGATGAACATGGGCAGCAATATCATCAGTCCGATGTAGGTGAGCAGTACCGTGACATCAATGCTCTCCCCCAGGAAGATCAGGGTGATCATGGGGGTGAACACCAGCGCTATGAGGTACAGCGCGGCGGTGGACACCAGGGTTGGCTCCAGGTCCCCCTTCATGAGATAGGTGAACGCGACCAGGGACACGGCGGAGGGCGCGGCCGCCACCATGATCCAGCCAGCCCGGAGGTCCCCCTGGAAGAGGAACGCCAGGAGCATGGTCGAACCCGATGCCAGCAAGGTGGAGAGCATGAACGCTCTCAGTATCGCGGATGAATGGGATGCCAGCTTGAGCCCCCGGAGCTCGAGGCTGGTGAGAGAAATGGACATCATTGCCACAAGCGATATGGTGGCGATATTGCTGTTTGTAAGGACCAGGTCGTCTGGGAATCCTCCGATGACCATCGCGGTGATGAAGGACAGTGTCATCATGAAGGCGCTGTTTCCGAGGAGGCGGCGGGGGTCCACGTCCCCTGAAGGCGAAACGGTGATTAACGGTTTTCGTGGGACCTACCCTTAATACTTGATAAATCCCCCGCGATCGTCGACCTGGAGGACCGATATACCACGGAGGTGGGTCAAGGTGACAGGTGGCGGTCAGTTCACCTTCTTTATGTTACCCCGGTCGTCGAAGACGAACCCTTGGAAGTCGACCTCGCCCCTGGACCTCGAGCGCACCTCCATCATGATGGCCTGATAGATCGCCGAGGCCATCTTGCGAGGGTATTTCGATTCTGGGAACAACAGTACCAGTGAACCGGTGTTCTTGGCCACGTCGATGTAATCATCGTAGAATTTCTGCTGCCCGGCGGTCAGTTCCGATTCGATGAACTCGAGGCGCTCCAATTCTCCGTTCCTGAAGACCTGCAATGCGCACCTCAGCCTGGAATCGTCCATGGTCAGTTTTATCTCGGCCTCGGGGGTGGTTTTCAGGATGTGTTCCGTCCTTTTCTTCGCCACCATCTCAAGAAACACCTTGGTCTCCTCTCGCATAGGGGGGAATCTGCCTAACAACGCATCATCCTATGCATTGGACCGGGTGATCATGTCGTTGTCTGTCTCAACGCCCATGAGGAGATGACCAGAGGCGCCAAATGAAGGAAGGATGTCCCAAATCGTATGCACTGGAGATCACTACGTCCCGCCCAAGGTCTTCATGGGATCCCACGCTTCATTCCTCTTTTGCCTTCCAGAGGATGAACGCGGCGAGCACCACGAAAACCATGCCTGCGATGCCTTTGGTGTCGTTGGCCGATAGCAGCATATCGTCGGTGTAGGAGGCCAGTATGGCATCGCCGAGCAAGATGGCAGCGAAGATCAATACGATGACCCCCACAATGACATCTTCGGTCTTCATCGAAGTTTTTTGGAGATACGGCCTTATAAGTTTTTTTGAGCGTAGGCGCAATAGTGAACAGACACAACAAATTTCCACGTCGGGGATCGTGAATCAACCAACGATAGAAAGTTGCCTTGGATCGTTATTGGAATGCATTTTACGATCTAAAATTAAAATATTTAATTCAAAAATGAATATAGATGATGGCGGGCCCGGAGGGATTCGAACCCTCGGCCCATCGGTTAAGAGCCGATTGCTCTACCTAGCTGAGCTACGGGCCCGAGTATGCCACGGAAACGTATTGGCATAGATAAACGTTACGGAAACGAGTTCATTCCTCATTGCGCCAGAAAGGGACTATCTCCTGCGCCTTTCCCCTCTTGATCAGCGCGCAGCCTATAGGCGCGGGAAGGTTGGCCACATCGTTCCTGGACAGCTTGTACGGTCGTTCCAACCCGGCGATCTCCGGCAGGTCCTCCAGAACGCGGATCAGCACCCTCTCGATCGGTTTGGGCGCCTCCTCCCCGGCCTTCTTCCCGTTCACGATGCTCAAGGCCTGACGAAGCTGCCCCTGGTCCACCGTGGCACAGACGGACCCAGTGGGCGCGGGCGCCCTCGGCACCGGCATCTTGCCCTCCATGGCGAGATCGCGGCACTCGTTGATGGACCGCAGTACCTGATCGTACATCTCCCGCTCTTCTTCCGTAAGACGCCCCAGGTCGATCTTGGCCCCGGAGGAGGCGCGGGTGGCCATGTTCATGATCTTACGCATGCGCATGAAGAAGATCTGATCTCCCTTGGTGGAGACCTTCTTGTACTCGTTGGACATGCTGCTGGCCTTGAAGGACAGCGGGTCCTTTCTTATCTCCTCCTCGCTCTCCATCTTGAGCTTTGCCAGGAACCCTCGGTAGGCGGGATAGAGGTCTCGCCGCACCTCCATCAGGTCAGAGGAGCGTTGCTCCTTCCTATGGATCTCGGTGACCTCCTTGTAATTGATCGGATCGAGCGGAGGGGGCATTGCACACGGATTCGGTTGTTGATATAAGAAACTGCCTTAGGACCTCTTTTTCTAAGCGCGCCAGCCGTCGGAAGTTCTCTGAAGAGTTAAGTAATGCCGAGACGTTTTCCGCCCGTGGACCTCTTCAAATGTCTGCGACCGTCGGGGGACGGGGCGGAGCTGGATATCATCGTCACTCCGAACAGCACCACCCCGGGCGTCCAGAGCGTGGACCCATGGCGCCATCGCCTGGTGGTCAAGGTGCGTGCGCCCCCAGAGGGGGGCAGGGCCAACGAGGAGGTGGAGGAGCTTCTTTCCTCCATCATAGGGGTCAAGGTCATCGTGGTCCGCGGGCACACCCAGAGGATGAAGGTCGTGCATATCCAAACCACGGCTGAGAGTGCCTCCAGGGCATTGGAGGTCGGGAAATGACCCCGGGTCGTTCCCCGAGAGATCGTCTGGACGAACTGCAGTCCATACTTGATGCGCTCATCTCTCGCGATCCGGATTCCGTCATATTGGTGGAAGGTCTGAGGGACCGCGGTGCCCTGACCATCCTGGGGGTCGGGGGTGACATGGTCCAGGTTCAGAGCAGCGACGGCATTTTTTCCGTGGCCGAAAAGTTGGCCAAGGAAGGCCGCAGTGCCATAATCATGACCGATTGGGACCGAAAAGGCGGACAGCTGTGCCGCCTCCTAAAGAACGCCCTGAGCGCCAATGCCGTACCTTACGATGATGTTCTCAGGCGGCGACTGGTGATCATAGCCAGGCAGGACATAAAGGACGTTCAATCGCTACCCTCGCTCTACTCCCGCCTGGTGCAGGAAGTGCAGGCCGGAAAGGCCTGAACCGGCCGGAGACCAGAGATCATTGAGCAGGGCCAGACAAACTATTTATTACGATATCGGCCTAGGAGTGAACGTTATCATGGCTTTGGACCGCAGGATGCTGGAGGAACTGGGCATCGGTAGTGTGGAAGAACTTTTCTCCGATATTCCACAAGAGGTGCGCATTGAAGGCATACCGCTGCCCTCCGGCCGCACCGAGATGGAGGTGGTGCGTCGCGTCCAGGGCATGCTTTCCTCCAACGTCACCGCTGAGAGCGCACCGTGCTTCTTAGGCGGAGGCGTTTACAATCATTTCATACCCTCAGCGGTCAACACCATCGTCTCCCGCTCTGAGTTCATGACGTCCTACACTCCATACCAGGCGGAGATCAGTCAGGGCATGCTGCAGGCGTTGTTCGAGTATCAGAGCTTCATCTCCGAGCTAACGGCGATGGACGCTGTGAACTCATCCAATTACGATTGGTCCACGGCGCTCGGCGAAGCGGCCATGATGTGCCACCGCATCTCGCCCAAGAAGACCTTCCTGGTGCCGGAGGCGATGTCATATGAGAAGCGGTCGGTGCTCCGCAGCTACGTATCCGGCGCCGGATTGAACGTGGTGGAGTACTGCTACGATCCCTTCACCGGTGAGCTGGACATAGGTGATGTCAAGCAGAAGATGAGCGACGACGTATGCGGCATCTACGTTGAGGTACCGAACCTCTTCGGCATCATCGATACCCAGGCACCCAAGCTCAAGGACGAGTTCCCGGACGTGCCCTTGGTGATCGGCGTCAACCCGCTCTCGTTGGCGCTGCTGAGACCGCCCGGCGAGTACGGGGCGGACATAGTGATAGGGGAGGGGCAGCCCCTTGGCCTGCCGATGAACGTCGGAGGGCCGCTGCTGGGTATATTCGCCTGTAAGATGGAGCATGTGCGCAAGATGCCAGGTAGGATCATCGGCATGACCAGGGACCGAGATGGCCGACGTGCCTTCTGCATGACCCTCCAGACCCGGGAGCAGCACATCCGAAGGTCGAAGGCCACGTCCAACATCTGCACCAACGAGGCGCTGATGGCCGTGGCCGTTAGCGCCTACCTTGGGATTGCCGGTGCGAAAGGTCTGCGCTCGATCGCCCGCCTGAACATGAGGAACGCCCAAAAGCTGATGGACCGCATAGACGAGCTTGATGGATTTCAGGCCCCCTTGTTCGAGGGGGCTCACTTCAACGAGTTCGTCATGCGCACGCCTCTGCGTCCAGAGAAGCTGAACAAGCTGCTCCTCCGACACGGGATCCTCGGCGGGATCCCCATGCAGAGGAGCGTTCCACGTCTGACGGACCATATGCTCCTGGCCGCCACGGAGATGACCAGAGAGGACGATGTTGACCGGCTCATCGCCGTCCTGCGGGAGGTGCCGTTATGAGCTACCGTCAGGCCAGATATGACGAGCCGTTGATATTCGAGCTGACCGGGGAGAACGATTTCTGCATCTCCTGCGAGGAAGACGTGCTCGTCCCCGAAGGTATGGAGCGGCGCGACCTCTGTCTGCCGGAGATCCCGGAGAGAGAGGTGGTACGGCATTACACCAACCTTTCGCAGATGAACTTTGGGGTGGACAACGGGATGTACCCGCTCGGCTCGTGCACCATGAAGTATAACCCCAAGTACGCCGACCGGTTGTCCGCTCTGCCGACCGTCACATCAGTCCACCCTTGTCAGGATGAGGATTCCATGCAGGGGGCGCTGCGCCTGATGCACGAGCTGGAGAAGGCGCTCTGCGCCATATCGGGCATGGACGCAGTGACGCTGCAGCCGGCCGCCGGTGCCCAGGGGGAGTTCACCGGCATGCTGCTGGCGAAGGCGTATCATTCCGCTCACGGTCAAGAACGGACGGAGGTCATCGTTCCCGATTCTGCGCATGGGACGAACCCGGCGAGCGCGGCCATGGCCGGCTTTACGGTGATCGAGGTCCCGTCCGGACCGGACGGGTGCGTGGACCTGGAAGCCCTGGGCGCGGCGCTCTCCGAACGTACCGCGGCGGTGATGGTCACCAACCCCAACACCCTTGGGCTTTTCGAGAAGGACATTACAAGATTGGCAGAACTGGTGCATGCTGCCGGAGCATTGCTGTACTATGATGGGGCGAACCTGAACGCCATCATGGGCATTACATCGCCGGGCGTGATGGACTTTGACATCGTTCACTTCAACCTTCATAAGACGTTCGCCACGCCTCACGGGGGTGGAGGACCTGGGGCCGGGCCTGTGGGGGTCAAGGAGTTCTTGGAGCCCTTCCTTCCCACACCTCGCATCATCAACGAGGAGGGCAGGTTCTCTTTGGACCATGAACGGGCGGACAGCATCGGAAAGGTGCGCTCGTTCTTCGGCAACTTCGCCGTTCTGTTACGGGCGTACGCTTACATTCTGGCCCAAGGCGGTGATGGGCTCAGGGAGGTATCGCAGCGGGCGGTGCTCAACTCCAACTATCTGAAGAGCAAGGTGATCGGCGCGTACGACATGCCGTTCGCCGAGCTGCGCAAGCACGAGTTCGTCGTTTCCGCGAAAAGGCTGGCGAAGGAGAAGGGCGTGCACGCCACGGACGTGGCCAAGGCCTTACTGGACAAGGGGTTCATGTCCCCCACCATCTACTTCCCGTCTCTGGTGGAGGAGGCGCTTATGATCGAGCCTACCGAATCAGAGAGCAAGGAGACCCTGGACCGCTACGCCCAGGCGTTGTTGGATATAGCGGAGGCGGACCCCCAGGAGGTCAAGGCCGCCCCCCTCTCCACCTCCATATCCAGGGTGGACGAGGTGTACGCGGCCAAGGAGCTGATCCTAAGCTGGAGGATATATCAGCGCAGGAAGGGACCACAATGACGGCGAAGGGCGCCTTCATAGTCCTGGAGGGGATCGACGGCACGGGCAAGAGCACCATCTCCAGGAAGCTCAAGGATTGGCTGGAAGGGGAGGGACGTGAGGTCGTGCTCACCGCCGAACCGACCGGCGAGTGGTTGGGGTTGGCGGTCCGCCGAGCCAACGACGAGGACCTGGACCCGCGCACGGAATCGTTGCTGTTCACCGCCGACCGTTGCGAACACACCAAGAGGATAGGGAAGTGGGTCGCGGAGGGCAAGATGGTCATCTGCGATCGGTACTACGGGTCTACCGTCGCCTACCAGGGGGCGTCCTTGGAGAAGGAGATGGGAGAGAACGCCGTGCCGTGGCTCATGAACCTGAACGGACCGGTGGCCCGCCGCCCGGAGCTGACGGTGCTCCTGACCAGCGACCCGAAGCTGTCCATGAAGCGCCTGGGAGGGCGCAATGAGATCAGCAAGTTCGAGAAGGAGGGCTATCTGGGCAAGGTGCAGGACATCTATCTCCTGCTAGCCAGAGAGTCTGGATGGACCGTGGTGGATTCCAATGGCCCCCTGCATGACGTGGTGGAGAGGGTCAAGGGGCTGGTGCAAGCATACGTTTAAATCGAGTCCTTTGAATTTAGAAGCATGCATCCCTCTGAGGCCATCGTCGGCACGTCCTCATCTCTGTTGAAGGGCAGGAAGATAGTGCTGGGCATCACCGGCTCCATCGCCGCCGTGGAATGTTTCGAGATGGCGCGAGACCTCATGAGGAATGGCGCCAGGGTCATACCCGTGCTCACTCCTGAGGCGCAGAAGTTGGTCACCCCGTACTCCATGGCATTCGCTACCGGCGAGGAGACCATCACGGAACTTGACGGGAGGGTGCAGCACGTTTCGCTCATGGGCGACGTGCAGGGGAGGGCGGACCTACTGCTCATCGCCCCCTGTACTGCCAACACCATATCCAAGATCGCCTGCGGCATAGACGATACCACGGTGACCACCATGGCCACGGTGGCCCTCGGTTCGGGCGTCCCCGTCCTCATCGCCCCGGCCATGCACGGAGCCATGTTCAACAACCCCATGGTGGCGGAGAATATGGATAAGCTGAGAAAGATCGGCGTGGAGTTCGTGGGGCCCCGCTTCGAGGGAAAGAAGGCCAAGATCGCCCTGAGGGACGAGATCGTGCACGCCACGATCCGCAAACTCTCCCCAGGTTCACTACGGGGCAGGAAGGTCCTGATCGTCGGCGGGTCCTCCGCCGAGAGCATGGACGACATGCGTTTGATCACCAACCGAGGCACGGGCGAAACGGCAGTGGCGCTCACGCTGGCCGCCTACCACCAGGGCGCGGACGTCGAACTGTGGATGGGCAGATGCAGCGTACCCTTGCCCTCGTTCATCCCCACAGAACGCTTCGAGAACCTGGCGGACCTCAGCGTACTGGTGAGCAAGGCCGATCACGACCTGGCGCTGGTGCCGGCGGCCTTGTCCGATTTCACGTTCGAGGCGAGCAGGGGCAAGCTGCCTTCCGAGGCAAAGAGAACCGTCCTGCAGTTGAAGAGCGCCCCCAAGCTCCTCCCGCTGCTGAGGGAGAAGGTGCCCAAGGTCGTCGGCTTCAAGGCCGAATCGGGGGTGGAAGAACGGGTCTTGATATCAGAGGCCCGGGCCTCCCTCAGGAGGAACGGCCTGTCCGCGGTGGCGGCCAACGACCTCAAGGACGTAGGGCCAGGTCGCACTCGCATCGTCTATGTCAAGGGACGGGGAAAGAAGGTTCTGGAAGGAAGCAAGGACGAGGTGGCCATGATGATCATCGAGGAGGTTTCCGGATTATGAAGGCGAAAGCGTTCTCCCCTGGGCACGTCACCGGGATGTTCCAGGTGTGCTATCACGAGGACGTGATGACCTGCGGTTCCCGCGGGGCCGGCCTCAGCATCTCGCTGGGGGTCATCAGCGAGGTGGAGGTTATCGAGGGGACGGGAAAGATCGACATCTGGTTGAACGGTCTGAAGGCTGAGGCGCCTGTGACCGAGCACGCCGTGCGCTCGATATTGAAGGACCGAAAGTTCGACGTGCAGGTGCGCAACGAACTGCAACTGCCCCTAGCGCAGGGCTTCGGTACCAGCGCCGCTGGGTCGCTCTCCGCCGCCTGGGCCCTGGCACATCTGCTGGACGTGCCGGAGGACGAAGCCTACGCAGCAGCGCATTCCGCGGAGATCGCCAACCGCACCGGTATGGGCGACGTCTCGGGGATAATGCGTGGGGGTCTTGAGCTGAGAAAGAGCCCGGGGCTCCCTCCGGTCGGCGAGGTGAAGCGCATGAACGGGCACATGGACCTTGTTCTGGCGGTGGTCGGTCCGTCCATCCCCACCGCGGAGATGCTGGGGAAGAGGGAGATTATGGACCATATCAACGAGACCGGCGGCAGGTGCGTGGACCTGCTTATGCAGGAGCCCACGTTGGAGAACTTCTTCCATCTGTCCAACGAGTTCATGCAAGGCTCCGGGCTCTCCACCCCGGAGGTGCGCCGGGCGGTGTGGGAGGCGAAGAAGTGGGGCTGGGCCAGCCAGGCCATGATCGGCAACTCTATATTCGCCACCGGACCCGACCTTGACCTGATGACCGAGGCCCTGTCCGAATACGGGCAGACGTTCCGTTGCTCGGTGGACGTGAAAGGCCCAAGGCTGCTCTGAGCCGCCCCCGCTCATTCGTAAAGGGTGAAGAGCTGGTCGTCCTGTCCCACGTCGAAAAGACCGACGCGCGCCCCGCAGTCCAGCCATCCGTGCGCATAGTTGACCGAAGCGAAGGCGTTCACGTAATCGCCCACCTCTGCGAAGTGCTTGGCGTCGGAGTAGTACGTCCTGGCCATTTCCAGGAATGAGTCGGCCAGCTTGCGGTTGAAGGAGCGCTCCGGCGCTGCGATGCTCACCTTGTCCAGAGCTCTTCTGGTTATGTCCAGATAACGGTCCAGATGCTCCTTGGAAATTGTGTCCCGCATCTCACAGCCTCTTGGAGGGGATGATCTCCACGCTCTCCCCGCCGTGCCGGCTCTGCCTCGGACGAACTTCCACGAACAGCGGCATCTGGATGTTGCCCCCCATTATCAGGGCCACGCCGATGGGCAGTCGCTGGATCTCGTCCTCCATGCCGGCCTGCAGCCCCTCCACGGAGGAGGAGATGGCCTTCAGGTCGTTGGGGTTGGTGACCTTGAGGATCATCTGGGTGTTGCACTGGGACAGTACGTTCTTGTCTATCTTGGCCGCTCTCTGGGAGATGATCGTGAGCCCTAGGCCGAACTTACGTCCCTCGGCCGCTATGGTCCTGAAGATCTTGGAACTGGAGGTCGTGCCTTGCTGAGGGCAGAAGTTGTGCGCCTCTTCCGCGATCAGCATCATCGGAGGGACCTTGCCCAGCTTGCGCAGCTCGAACATGGCGGTGGCCAACCGAGTGACGATTAGCTCCTGGATGTCCGGCGGCGTGCCCTTCAGGTTGATGATTGTGGTCTTGCCGGTGGTGATCAGCTCGTCTATCTTGGTTCCCTGCGGGGCGAATATGTTCACCTCGTTCAGGTACGCCAGCTCGGCGATCAGCGTCTGGTTGTTGGCGTCCTCGTCGGACTCCAATATGGCTATTATCTCCTTCAGTCCGTAGTCCTTCTTGACCGCCTTCAGGCCATCGATCGCCTTTCTCAAAGCGTTCAGGTACACCTTCCCGTTCTTGATGGTGGTCAATGCCAGCAGGTCACGGGCGTCTATGTTGGCCAATGTGAACTTCAACGGCAAGGCGTCCTTGTTGATGGTGGTGTCGGTGGCGAACTCCACGATCTTGTCGGCGAACCCTATGGGCTCCACGCCGAAGTCGCGCTTGCCAGGCATGACGCTGCCGACGTCCCGCATCGCTCCGTACTCCCCATGGGGATCGAGTATCAGTACGGTGACGTCGTGCTTCATGAGCTCCTCGACCAGGTCGCCACATAGGAAGCTCTTGCCCCCTCCGGTCTTGGCCAAGATGCTCACGTGCTTCTGGACCATGGCGTTGATGTCCACCTCGATGTTGATGTCATAGCCGAAGAGCTTGCCGAGGTATGCCCCGGTGGGCGTCCCCTCCTTCAGTCCGATGACCTCCTTTATAAGCAGGTCCTTGGCGCGGTAGACCATGTCCCCGGCCTTGAAGGGGGACCGGGGGACCTGCAGGAGATTCCTCTCGTCCCGGTAACCTAGCACGGAGATCTTGGCGATGACTATCTCGTCGATATCGACGTTCATGCCCTCGCTCAACCTCTTGGCCTTCTCCATGGTGAGGTCGGTCTTCCGTTCCATGTCGGCGACCTGCCCCAGCACCCAGCCATGGGACTGGTGGCTGACCTGTATGTAATCCATCTTCTGCAGGTCGCCCAGGACGCGCAGGTGGAAGGAGGTCGCCCCCACGTTCCCATAGATGATGCCCACGCCGTCCAATTGACCGTACTTCTCGTTCTCGAGGGTGAACTGAGAAGGCTCCCTCTCCCGGTGGACCACAACCTCGTCCGGGGTTCCGACGTCATCGACGTCATCGTCCAGGACCTCTTCTTCCACGAACACTTCCTCCTCGTCCGAGGGGAGGGCGGCCTTAACGCTGGAATCTGAAATAGAATTGGTTTGCATTCCCATCCATTTTAGATATCAAGAGCGCACGATAAATAAGTTGGGGAGGGAATCTGGTCAGCCTATTGCAATATCGCTTGCGCCCAGCCTCGAGGAATCACTTATTAATCGGAAACCTCATCTCCGAGCGATGATAGTCATAGGTGGCTCCGCCTCCACTAATCTGGCCAAGGACCTGGCCAAAGAGCTGAACGCTGAATACGTCCAGGCCATCACCAAGACGTTCCCTGACGGGGAGACATATGCGCGCATCGACAGGGAGGCTCTGCGCGGAGAGGTCGTCATCGTACAGAACTCCTATCCAAACGACAAGCTGGTGGAGCTGCTGCTCCTGCAGGACGCCGCCGTGGGATTGGGGGCTGAAAAGGTCACCTGCGTCATCCCTTACTTCGGTTACGCTCGTCAGGACGAACGCTTCAACCGCGGAGAACCGCTATCCGCGAAGGTCATGGTCGAACACATCCAGATGAAGGCGGACAAGGTCATTCTCATCGACATCCACAACCCGGAGATCATGGAATGGTTCACCGAGGCCAAGGTGAAGGACGTGCACGCCGCCCCGTGCGTCGGGGACTTCTTCAAGGAGTTCGGTGTGGACCTGGTGCTCGCTCCGGACGAGGGAGCGCTCAAACGCGCCGGATGGACCGCGGAGAGGCTGGGCGTGGACTGGGACTATCTGGTGAAGACCAGATTGTCCGGGACCCACGTGCATATGACGCCCAAGAACATCGACGCCAAGGACCGCAAGGTGCTGATCGTGGACGACATCATCTCCACCGGCGGGACCATCATAGCGGCCACCGAGGAGCTAAAGAGGCTGGGCGCTAGAACGGTCATGGCCGCCTGCACGCACGGCCTTTTCGTGGGCAACGCCATGGACAACCTGAAGAAGTACGTGGACAAGCTGGCATGCGCCAACACGCTGGAGAGCGAGGTCGCGCAGATATCCGTGGCGCCGGAAGTTGCCAAGGCCATATTGGACTGAGGCTGGCAAAGGATTATAGCGGTACCGTTCATTCCGATTTCGTTCATACGCGGGTGCGACAAATGAGGAAGCAAGAGGATTTCAGCGAGTGGTATAACGAGATGGTCGAACTGGCCAACCTCACCGACAAGCGTTACCCCATCAAGGGAATGAACATCTGGACGCCCTATGGCTGGAAGATAATGCGCTTCATCGACACCTACATACGCGAGGAGTGCGACGCCACCGGGCACGACGAGGTGTGCTTCCCCCTGCTGATCCCGGAGACGGAGTTCAAGAAGGAGAAGGACCACATAAAGGGGTTCGACGCCGAGGTCTACTGGGTCACCCACGCCGGACTGAACGAGCTGGACGTGCGGCTGCTGTTGCGACCGACCAGTGAGACGGCCATGTACCCGATATTCGCCCTGTGGGTCCGTTCCCATACCGACCTTCCGCTCAAGACCTATCAGCTGGTGAACACCTTCCGTTATGAAACGAAGCAGACCCGTGCGTTCATCAGGGTGCGCGAGATCCATTTCTTCGAGTCCCACACCTGCCATGTCGATGAAGCGGACGCACAGCTCCAGGTGGAGGAGGACTTCGTCATCCTGGAGAACATCATGGAGCATCTTTGCCTGCCGTACTTCCTGCTCAAGCGCACGGAATGGGACAAGTTCCCCGGGGCCTATTACACCGTGGGCGTGGACACGCTGCTTCCGGACGGCCGCAGCCTGCAGCTGGGAAGCATCCATCACTATCGCGAGAACTTCTCCAGGCCATTCGGCATCACCTACGAGGATGAGAAGGGCGAGCATAAGTTCGCGCACCAAACCACCTTCGGCATGTCCGAGAGGCTTGTTGGCGCCGTCGTCGCCGTGCACGGTGACGACAAGGGACTGGTGCTCCCCCCGGACATCTCCCCGTTCCAGGTCGTCATAATCCCTATCCTGGCCAAGGGCAATGTGGAGAAGGTGTCGGAGGAGTGTCAGAAACTGCGCCAGGAGCTGACCGCCGCCGGTCTTCGCGTGAAGCTGGACGACAGCGATGAGCGCCCGGGGAGCAAGTTCCACAACTGGGAGATCCGCGGTGTGCCGCTGCGATTGGAGATGGGCATGCGCGATATCGACGGGGGGAAGGTGGCATACGCCCGCCGGGATTCCGGAGCAAAGGGCAGCATGGACCGCGCTGACGCCGTCGATCAGGTGCGTTCCTTATTGAACGTTATCTCCCACGACATGAGGGAGAAGGCCAAGGCCGCTTCAATGGACGCCATCCAGGACCTGGGTTCGTTGGACAGCATACCGGAGAAGGTGGTCCGCTTCGGCTGGTGCGGCGAGGAGGAGTGCGGCCGCAAGTTCGAGGAGAGGACCGGCCTTAAGATGCTCGGATCTCCCTACCAGAAAGAGGAGTACAGCGGTAAGTGCATCGTCTGTGGTAAGGCCGTCGAGAAGCCCACCTACGCCGCACGCTCCATGTGATCGCTTAGAAGGCTGCGGCGAAAGGTATTGCCATCAACAGCAGCAATGTGGTTATGAGCCCGAGGTCCATGTTCCATCCCTCTCGCCGGGCCACCATCGTCTGGGTGTAGTCCAGCAAAGGGGCCAGTAAAGCCATCGACATTCCGGCGGCGAGCATCCAATACACGCTGTAGGTGTTTCCGTCCAATGTCAGGGACGTGGTTAGCACCAGGGCGATGAGGCCTATGGCGCCGATGACCACGCTTACGGCGATCCCGGCCCAGTCCAGGGTCTCCAGGGACTTCTCCGACCGACCTTCCCGGCGGCGGTTGAATATCATCATCTCGAACAGACCCAATGCGACCAGCGCCACGCCGATGATTATCATGAACTCCGGTCCGGTGCGCAGCTCCCCGTGAATGTTCAGCTGACCCCTCATTCCGAAGATTATCACACCCAGCGTGATGACCAGGCAGGAGGCGAACATTCCCATCCATTCCAGCCATGCCATCCGGCGATCGCTCAGAGGCTCGTAGTACAGGAACACGAAGGCCATTATGCCCAGCAGGAACAGCTGTCCGGTGGCCAGGACCATCCATCCTTTGCTAACGTCCCCGACGCCGTCCACCACGGTAGGGGCGGCCAGGAGCATGAAGATGAGCGATATGATGAGCACGGCCACCGCCGCGACGACCTGCATCCTCTTCATGAACCATTCGCTTAGCTTCTGCATCTGCGGGAACAGGGGTATGAACAGCAGCATGCCCAGTACGAATAGCACCGCACCAAGGATCATCACCACTATCTGGTCCAGTTCCAGGACGTCCACCAGCTCCACATTGCGGGCCATGACGATCAATGCCACACCCTCGAACGCAATGAGCAATCCCATAAGGTACGGAACGAACCAGCTGCCTAACTTCTTCAACCTTCCCGCCTCTGGACAATATTCGGTTGGACTAGATATAATAGTTGTGCTGGTGGCTCACTGTTTGAACCTGGTCAACAGGTATCCGAACACGCCCAGGCCGAGCAGTACGATGAATATGGAATAGACGCCCATGTTCCCCGCCGCGAATATGTTCCAGCTTCCGTAGGAGACCCCCCACACCCAGTAGAATAGCACCGCTGTCACTATTAGCAACAGTGAGAATATCTTGACAGGTCTCTTAGGATAGGCGGACTCGGCCATCGGGCGTCAAACGTGGTCGCTCTATTAAAATCTTGTTCCCCGGTCAATCTAATATATCCCTGGCCCCCATAATACTGGCATGAACGAGCGGGGGGAGGAGCGTTCGCTTGGCACCATAATGTACTCCCTGCGCGACCGGCTTCCCTTCTTCAAGTTCTTCAGGGAGCTTCGCCACGAGCATCAGCGGGCGGTCAAGCTCACCTTTCCCTTCGTGGCCCTGGCGGTGTTCGTCCTCCTCCCCTTGGACATGGACCGAAACGTGCAGGACGCCCTGGGGATCTTCCTCTGCATCGCCATGCTTTGGACCTTCGAGTCCCTGCCATTGCCGGTGACGGCCCTTCTGGTGCCGGTGCTATTGACCTTGTTCGGGGTCTTCCCTGCGGCGGAGGCCCTGGAGCCCTACGCCGACCCGGTGGTCTTCCTCATGATCGGAGGTCTCATCCTGGCGGAGGCACTGAGGCTCAACGGTCTGGATAAGAGGCTGGCCTACATGATGGTGCTGAGGGCGGATGGGGACCGGGACCGAATGCTCTTCTTCCTGATGGCGTCCTCGGCCTTCCTCAGCATGTGGATATCGAACACCGCCGCCGTGGCCATACTGATCCCGGTGGTTCTCGGCATCTCCACCAGGCTGAAGGACGTGGGGGAGCACGTCACCGCCCGCATGCTCCTGGGCATCGGCATAGGTTCCTCGGCGGGAGGGATGATGACCGTCACGGGCTCCGCGCCCAACGCCATCGCCGCCGGCCTTCTTTCCCAGGAGACGGAGTTCACCTTCCTGGACTGGATGACCATCGGAGTGCCGGTGGGGCTGGTCCTGCTCCTGATGGCCTGGTTCCTGCTCACGAGGCTGTTCCCCTCGAATGGCGAGCGGTTGAATGTGGACGAACTTCGTCATGACCTGAACGCCATGGGCGGCCTGGGCGTTGGGGAGAAACGCACCCTTATGGTCTTCCTGCCGGCCGTGGTCCTGTGGGTGGTCGGCGCGGACATCGCCTCCTGGTTGGGATTGCCTCCGTCCTTCATGAGCGCGGCCGTGGTGGCTCTGGCGGCCTCAGCCGCGCTGTTCGTCGTGCAGGCCATAAGATGGGAGAACGCCAGGACCATCTCCTGGGACGTCTTCCTGATCATCGGTTCAGGCCTGGCGCTCGGAGAGGGGCTGGTGTACTCCGGGGCGGCCCAATGGCTTGCCGACGGACTGGCGGGAGCGCTGCTGGGAACCCAGCTCATCGTGGTGCTGTTGGTGATCAGCCTGGTGACCGTCACCCTGACCAACTTCATCAGCAACACCGCCACCGCGGCCATGTTCATCCCGATATTGCTGGGACTGTCCATGGCACTGGGGGTCACGCCAGAGCTGCTGGTGCTCACCTGTGCGCTGAGCGTCTCCCTGAGCTTCATAACCCCCATAGGCACCCCGCCCTTCACCCTGATCTACGCCACCAAGAGGGTGACGCGCAGGGACATGGCCAAGGCCGGTGTCGTGATAACCGTGCCTGCCATCGTGGCCATCTGCGTGTACCTGTTGGCCGTGGACGCCTTGAGGATATTCTAGCGACGAGGCCATACGGCCGCTCCCCGGGGAAGCACGGCGGCGGCGATGACCAGCATCGGACCGATGAGATACCCGGCCCAGACCGCCACGGACAGCGCTGCATACGCCCCCAGCTTAGTTCTGCCGCCCCTGCTGATGTCCTCAGCGCCCCAACCCCTTCTGAGGATCATGTAACCGAACAATCCTGGCAATGTGATCAGGAACAGGCTGATTAGCACCCCCAGGCCGAGATGGCTGTCCCTTACGGAGATCAAGGTCTGCGTCAGGGTGCTGACCGCCGTGCCCAGTATGAGAAGGCCTCCTGCCAGCAGCAGTGCGTGCTGGACGTCCATAGGACCGGCCCTGCGTTTGCGGTAGTACGTCGCGGCGATGGCCCCCAGAGCGATGGTAGATATCATCGGGGCGAGGACCTGCCATGGCTCCTGTCCCTCCCAGATGTAGATGGTGTAGAGGCTGAACGGCATGATCACCAGCTCCTGCAGGGTGAACTCCTCCGCATAACCTACCACCAGGGCGAAGTTCCCCTCCTGCATGGACGGGGAGAACACGACCACATAATACCTTCCGGAGACAGGGGCGGGGGAATCCGTCCTTCCCAGGTCGTAGAAGGCGCTGGGAGTGAACCCCTCATAGGTCGCTTCCTCGGGAATACTGGTCTCGATGATGTCGTGCCCGTATCCGTCGGGTTCCTCCACCCAGCCGGGCAACGCACCTGCATCGGGTATGCCGGGAGCCATGAGTGCCATTCTGGGAAGGAAACCGAAGTCGCCGTCCTTCACCGGGACGATGAGGTCCAGGAGCAGTCGCTCGCCTTCCTCGATCTCGAAGGTGAAGTAAAGCGCCTCCCCTTCCATGAGGCTGGAGTAGATCACCCATGATTTTTCCATGTCCTCGATCTCCAACGCCGTTTCCAACGAAGTGTTGTCATTCACCGATTGGGGGGCGTGAGCGACGGCCGCCCCTGATAACAGCAGTAACGATACGATCAGGACCGTAGGGACCTCGGAGAGGGCCATGATTATAATACGTAACTTCCGAGCTAATATCATTATCCTTGAACGAAAATCAATTTATTATAGACGTAAAGCGTTGATGAAGGACAGGAAGGGATGGCTCTGGACATTTGGATCCCCGTATTGGTTTGGCTGGCTATCGGTGCGGCGGTCGCCGCATATCTGTATCTGTACATGGACAAAGAGGGGAAGGTGGAGATGATCTGGGTCATTCTCGGATTCCTGCTATCGGTCCTGGGCCTGATGGCGTTCATAGGAATACGCTCCATGAAGGAGAAGGATAGGGACAAGGCGGTGGACCCCAACAGCTATGAGCCTCCGGCGTACAAGATAAAGGGTCCGGAGGAGGATGCGCCCAAGGCCGAGAGGCCCAAGGAGGAGGTACAGCCTGAGGCGAAGCCGAAGAAGGAGATCAAGCAGATCCCTGGCATCCCTCGATGCCCAGATTGCGGCGCGGCCATCTCCAGCTCGGACAAGAAGTGCCCTGACTGCGGCGCCAAGCTCAAGGATTGAGCGCAACCCTTTTTATTCCCGGGCAGGATGACCTACTCATGCTGCCTGAAGGCTCCCTGGTATATCTTCTGGACGAGAAGGGCAAGAGGACCTGGGTCGTCCTGAACAAGGGAATGATCAAGCTCGGCGCCATGGGGGTCGTGGACGGCGACCGCCTTCTGGCGGCCGAGGACGGGGCCGAGGTCACCGTCGCCGGAAGAAGGTTCTGGCTGCTTGTTCCCGGAGCGGTGGAGATGATGTCATCGGTGGAGCGCGGCGCGCAGGTCATCACCCCCAAGGACGCCGCGACGATATTGATGGAGCTGAACGTGAAGTCCGGGGACAAGGTGCTGGAGGCAGGCGTCGGTTCCGCGGCCCTGACCATCGCACTGCTTAACCAGGTGCGACCGTGGGGTCAGGTCATCTCCATGGAGATCCGCCCAGAGTTCGCGGAGAAGGGCAGACGCAATGTGGAGAAGGCCGGACTGTCGGACGCATGGCGGCTGGAGATCGGGGACGTGCGCAAGGACAGCTTGGATGTTTTAGTGGACGCCGTCGTCCTGGACATGCCGGACCCCTGGGACGCCATCAACAATGTGGCCTCGATGCTGCGCAGCGGGGGGCGCTTCTGTTCCTACGTTCCCAACACCAACCAGCTGGAGGAGATCGTGCGGCATTTGCGCAAGAAGGGCTTCGTGGAGGTCCGCAGCCTGGAGAACATGCAGCGTGAGATGGTGGTGCATGAGATGGGGGTGCGCCCGTCCTACGAAACGCTTGGGCACACAGGATACCTGGTGTTCGCCAGGAAAGTTCAGTGCGAATAAGTGACCCTAACGGGTCATGATGGTCATCATGAGGATGATGGCCGCGATAGAGAACTTGTTCCGTCCGGCCTTGATGGCCGATCGTTTTCAATCAGCTCATGAAAAGGGTTCGATATTTTATGTTCAATGTGATCATCCAGTATTAACGCGTGCTGATGGAGCAAGGAACTCGATGTAAGGTTCCAGCATAACGTACCTGAGGGATGCTCGTGTTCACCTCTAGCATCGGTGAATTTTATTATCTCCGCTCGGAGCAGCTTGTTCTTGCATATGAGCGCCTCTATCTTCGACCTGAATATCTCGATCTGGACGGTGTATCCTTTAAAGGTTGTGTTGGTCTTGAAATGACCGGGGATAAAGAACATCGATACGATGGAAAGAATGGATTGCCCCAATAATATCAGAGCGATCTCAAGAAACATGATATTGGCTGAGTTTACCCATGATTCATCCATCGTAATATGCTCCCTATGACCACTGGCTAATTTGAGATATTAGTAGCGTATAAGAAAGTTCTCATACCGACCGTTTGGAGGATGAGCACTGACATGACCGTGGGCGGGTTGAAGGGATTTGTCGGCATTTAGCTGGAAACATCAACAGAATCCTATCTTCCGACTGGAGTTCTGTATGGTTTTAAGAAATGAATTTTAGCACCGAGTTATCGTTAAATACAAAAAAATTGGTTCTTGAAGCATGGACCTGGCCTTTGCCATCACCGCCTTCGCCTCCATATTCGCCATTATGAACCCAGTGGGCAACATCCCGGTGTTCGTGTCCATAACCGAAGGTTACACCCCGGAGCTGAAGCGCAAGGTCCGTAACAAGGTCTGCATCGTGGCCGGAGGCATCCTGATCATCTTCGCTCTCTTCGGCAATTACATCTTCGACCTGTACGGGATCACGATACCGGCCTTCAAGATCGCCGGTGGCGTACTGCTGTTCTCCATAGCGTTCACCATGACCAAGGGACAGCTTACCAAGTCCAAGATGACTGACGAGGAAGCGCAGGAGGCCACGGAGAAGGAGGAGGTGGGGGTCGTTCCCCTTGGTATTCCGTTGTTCGCCGGGCCAGGCGCCATCACCACGGTCATGATCTACATGAGCTACGCACTCGATTCATCTGAACCTTCCCTTAACACTCTCTTCATATTCATCGGCATCATCCTCACCGTGGCCATTTCATACGTTTTTTTGCGGTACGCCGACCCGCTGTTCTCCCGCATGGGCAAGAGCGGCACCATGGCCTTCACCAGGATCATGGGCCTGCTGTTGGCGGCCATGGCGGTCGAGTTCGTGCTCTCCGGCAGCTTCGAGGCCACATCGAACTATTTTGGAATATGAGTTGAAAGCAGAAGATTAATTAGCGAAGGGCCATTCCTCATCCGGTGCATCCATGGTTGTGGCAGAGATAAGGATCGAGCTCAAGCCCGGAGTGGCTGACCCCGAAGGGAAGAACACCAAGAAGGCCCTGGAACTGCTTGGTTTCAACGACATCAAGGGCGTGCGGTCCATAAAGATGTTCGAGATAGAGATGGACGCGGACCCGGCCGTCGCCCGCAAGGAGTGCGAGGAGATGTGCCGCAAGCTGCTGGCCAACCCTGTGATCCAGAAGTTCAGGGTCGACCTCAGGTGAAGGTCATGCCCCTAGAGCATCTGTTGTTCAAGCGCGATGTGCCCTTCCATTTGATCGATATAGACCTGGCGGCGGCCACGGACGACGAGCTGAAGGTCCTGAGCAAGGACATGGGACTGTCCTTGTCCGTAGATGAGATGAAGCGCATTCGCGATCATTTCGTTGGACTGGGAAGAAGGCCCACGGACGTGGAGCTGGAGTCCATCGCGCAGGCCTGGAGCGAGCACTGCTGTTACAAATCGTCCAAGGTCATTCTCAGGGAGCACATATTCGGTATCGACAACGAACGCGTGCTCTCCCGCGGGGACGCGGGGGTCATGGAGTTCGATGACGAGTACGGCTACGCACTGAGGATAGAGAGCCATAACCATCCTTCCGCGATAGAACCGTACGGCGGCGCGGCCACTGGCATCGGTGGCATCGTGCGAGACGTCCTTTGTATGGGCGCCCAGCCCGTGGCGCTGGTGGACCCTCTTTTCTTCGGCCCCATCGACCACAAGGGAGAGCTGCCGGCCGGTTCGAAGACGCCGAAGTACCTGGTCTCCGGGGTTGTGGCCGGCATCCGCGACTATGGCAACCGCATCGGAATCCCGACCGTGTGCGGCGGGCTTTACTTTGACGAGTCGTACTTGGGCAACTGCCTGGTCAACGTGGGTTGCGTGGGCATAGTGAAGAAGAAGGACCTGCGCGAAAATGCGGTGGGCGGCGTTGGGGACTACATGATCCTCTGCGGGGGGCGCACCGGACGCGACGGAATTCACGGGGTTACCTTCGCCTCGGCCGAGCTGAGCTCGAAGTCCGAGGACGAGAGCCGTGGCGCGGTGCAACTGGGGGACCCGATAACCAAGGAACCGCTCATACACGCCTGCCTGGAAGTGAACTCCCTCGGCCTCATCAGCGGAATGAAGGACCTGGGAGGCGGCGGACTGTCCTGCGTCGTAGGGGAGATGGCCCTCTCCGGGGGTTGCGGGGCCGAGGTGCAGTTGGACAAGGTCCCATTGAAGGAAAGCGGACTGGCGCCCTGGGAAGTATGGGTCTCCGAGTCGCAAGAGCGCATGATGCTTGCGGCGTCTGAAGAGAACGTGGGGAGGATACTCGACCTCTTCGACATGTGGGACGTTGACGCCACTGTGGTGGGGAAGGTCGTCCCCGGAAACCAGGTCACCCTCTTCTGGCAGGGCGTGCAGGTCTTCAAAGTGGACCTGGACTTCCTGACCAAGGGACCGGAGTATTGCCGCCCGTGCAGGATAGAGACCCCTTCCAAGACCATAAAGGAGGTCGCCCCGAAGCTGCCTGGACTGAAGCAGATCGTGCTCGACCTGCTGGCAGACCCGAACATCGCCAGCAAGGAATGGGTCTTCCGCATGTACGACCATGAGGTGCGCGGCGGGACCGTGGTGAAACCTGCCTCCGGCGTCCTCAACAAGAGCGGTCCGTCGGACGCTACCGTCATAAAGCCATTGCCGGACCGACACCGGGGATTGGCCCTGGCCGTGGGCGTGAACCCCTGGTTCTGCGGCCTGGACGCTTACCGTGGTGGGATGGCCTCTATAGACGAGGCTTGCCGCAACATCATAGCCGTGGGCGGATACCCAGACTCCTTCACCGACTGCCTGAACTTCGGCAACCCCGAGAAACCCGAGAGGCTCGGCGAGCTCAAGCAGGCCGTGGCCGGGATGGGGGACCTCGCGCGGTTCCTGAACCTCCCGGTGCCCTCCGGGAACGTATCACTGTACAATGAGACGGCACAAGGTTCGGTACTTCCCACGCCCACCGTGCTCGGCCTTGGCATCGTGGAGGACGTCCGCAAGTGCGTCACCACCGACCTGAAGAGAGAGGGCAACCTGCTCTATCTGGTCGGCGAAACGTTCAGCGAGTTCGGCGGTTCGGCCATCTACCGCATGTACGGCGGGCAGGGCGGCATCGTTCCAGATGTCTCCCCCGAACGATTGAAGAGGTCCATGGACGACATGCACGAGGCGATGAAGAAAGGGCTGGTCGCCTCCTGCCACGACGTTTCCGATGGAGGACTGGCCATCGCGGTGGCGGAGATGTGCTTGGGCGGTGACATCGGAGCGACGGTGAGGACCGGGCATGACATTTGGTATATGTTCTCCGAGAGCAACACCCGCTGGGTGGTGGAGATCGAGCCTTCCAGGGAGAAGGAGTTCCTATCCGTCATGACCGTTCCGGTGAGCCTACTGGGAGAGGTGGGCGGCACATCGTTCAGGATAAGCACCGAGAGCGGATCTGCCGAGATCGCCGTGAATGATATGAGAGATGCCTGGAGCGGCGCGCTCCCGAAACTGATGGGGTGAGCGAGATGAAGGACGTCAGGGTCTGTGTGTTGAGGATAGAGGGTACGAACTGTGAAGATGAGGCGTCCCATGCCTTCGCATCCGTGGGCGCCTCGCCGGAGAAGGTACACCTGAAGCAACTGCTGGGACAATGCCCGTCGGACCTGAAGAGGGACCTGGGCGATTATGACATCCTTATGCTGCCCGGCGGTTTCTCCGCAGGCGACTACGTTCGCGCCGGGGCGATCTTCGCAGCACGCATGAAGAGCGGACTGAAGGGGGACATGGTACGCTTTGTGGAGGCCGGAAAACCGGTCATAGGGGTTTGCAACGGGTTCCAGATACTGGTCGAGCTGGGATTGCTGCCGGCCATGGACGGTACGATGTCCGAGGCACCGGAGGCCGCGCTCTACACGAACGATTCCGGTCGCTTCGAGTGCCGGCCCACCCTGCTCAGGCAGGAGAAGAGGGGGAGCAGCGTGTTCACCTCAGAAATCCCGCAGGGCTCAGTGGTCATGTACCCTTCCGCGCACGCCGAGGGAAAGCTTATGTTCCCCCGCGACAGGCAGGAGAAGATGCTGGAGAGGCTGTTGGAGAACGACCAGGTGGTGTTCAGGTACGTGGACCCGGAGGGGAATTACGCCGGATACCCATGGTGCCCCAACGGATCGTTGCACAACATCGCCGGTATCTGCAACCCGGCCGGGAACGTCCTGGGCATGATGCCTCACCCGGAGAGGGTGCTGAAGAGGGAGACGCACCCCGATTGGACCAGGGTGCAGTGGAAGGAGGACGGCGACGGGCTGTCCATCTTCCGTTCCGCGGTGAACAGCGTCCGTTGATCAGAAGTTGAGGTGGATGCGGACCTCTATCTGGTCCCCGTCATCCAGCCCCAGTGTCCGCCGCAGGTGGAACTTGCAGATGACCTCCAGCACGTCCTCGTAGTGCGAGCGGCGGGGAAGCACGACCGCGCACTCCACGTTCTGTATGCTGGCGGGGATGCAGTGCACGTCCCCGAACGTGCGACCGTTCCTCTCGAACCCTTTGATGTCGATGGTGCGACCGTTGCGCAGCGTCTCCAACTTGTGGTGCTCGGTCGGTAACAATTTAACGTTGAGCGTTCCCTCATAGGGCTTGAAGCCCAGGTTCTCCATGAACTGCTCCATGTACCCTGGCTGGGTGACGTAGTACTGCCCCTCGCCCATGCCCTCGATGACCGTGCCCTTGATCACCATCTCGTCCTTCATCTCGAAAATCTTCTGATACTCGATGTACTCCCTGCGCAGCATGTCGGCTCCCTTGGAGGTGATCCGTATCCTCTGCCTCCGCGCGCCAAGGTCCCGCTCGATGAGCTTCCCGTCCAGAAGCTCGAGTATGCGCTTGGACGCCGATTGCTGGGACATCTCCAGCATTTCGCCAAGCTCTCTGGACGATAGGGCGACATAATCATGCAATCCGCCCATCAATGCGATGCGGCGGAGGGCGGTAACGAACTTCTCGTCGTTCTCAGGCTGCAAGGGTAACAACTCCACATACTGCTACTAGGTAACCTGTAACAGGTTACTTTCTTGGTTAATCCATTATTGCCATTAATAGCTTACTAGCGCTCACCGCAGGATTGATAACGTACCTGCCTCTTCCGCTACTCGATGACGAAGGACCGGCACGTGATGGAAGCCCTAGGGATGTCGAGGGTCGTTATCGAGGACGGCGCTGTGGTGGACGTCAGTGAGCCACGCGTGGATTACTGCCCGTTGTTCTTCAAGCACCGCGGCATAGAGAAGCTTACCAAGGAGAGCATACGCTCCAACATAGAGTTCCGCATAAAGGACTTCGGGATATTCACCGAACGGAGGGAGATGCGCATGAAGGACTTCCTAAGCTTCGGCATCTCCGAGCTGATGAGCATGTGCATATCCAAAGGGATATTGGACTGCGCGGTCACCGTCTGCGACGGGTCCGGAACCGCCGTCGTGGACGACCCGGAGCTTGTCCAGGGAATCGGCGGACGAATATCTGGACTGGTGGAAACGTCCCCATTGAAGAACGTCATCAAGGAGATCGGGAGGGACCGGGTGCTGGACCCAGAGACCGCCCGCATCGATCAGGTGGCCGGCGCGCGCATGGCCTGGGACATGGGCTACCGTAAGATCGGTGTGACCGTGGTCAAAGGCAACGATGCCGCGCTCTTGCGCAAGGAGTTCGGCGAGCACGTGGTGCTCTTCGCCGTCCATACCTCGGGGGTGGACGAGCAGGACGCCATGACACTTCTGGACCTTTGCGATGTGGTCACAGCCTGCGCCTCCAGGAACATCTGGAGATTAGGGAAGGAGAGAGGGGCCATGCAGGTAGGGACCAAGGTGCCTGTGTTCGCCATCAGCGACCTGGGCAAGGAGATATGCAAGATACGCCTGCAACAGATAAAGAAGGAAGCGATCAGTGGTCCAGAGGACCCCGCCCGGCCTCTTATCTGATCATTCCTCTATGCACAGGCGCTTGCGGGAACGGAGAAAAACGGCGCGCACGCCCTCCGCCCTCATCTTTCGCCTAAGGATATAGTCGTTGGTGACCACCATGGCGTTGAGGGCCTTCGCCGCCTCCAGAACGCCTGCGTCCCCTTGAGTGGACGTTTCATAGCGTTTGTACTTGCCGGCCAGCTTCAGTGCGACGTTGGCGTGCTTGCTGTCCGAGCGCTTCAGTTCGCCGATGACAGGTCCGGGAACATAGGCCTCGAACTCCCCGAAAAGATTGGCCAGCTCCAGGTCGAGGTTCATCTTGAACTCGAACGGCATCAGAAGCGCGTTGGTGTCCAGAACGACCTTCTGCATGCCGCCTCACTCGACGATGCCGTAGCCGATCAGGCGCCACTTGTTGGCGATCTTGCGGGATATGGCCACGCGCTGACCTTCCTCCGCGCACACTGGTATCTTCAGCATGACCTCGGACTCATCGCCGCGGGCGCTGGTGACCAGGCCGACCGTCGTGGCCGTCCCGATGCTCAGCATCAGCGGCTCGT
>Ga0209269_1000685_pt1 | contig 26679 bp, 22 predicted proteins | sample MTBAKMMethaMetaG_FD_187455 | JGI IMG/M metagenome (GOLD analysis project Ga0209269, IMG submission 187455) | Enrichment culture microbial communities from Arthur Kill intertidal strait, New Jersey, USA, that are MTBE-degrading - MTBE-AKM (Arthur... | ecosystem: Environmental > Aquatic > Marine >... | reverse complement strand
TTTATCGCGAGGGTATTACCACCGGCTGCGCTTCAAATCCCCTCCAATATTGCCCAGAACGTAATGTAACCCGCGCTGAAATGGCAGCCTTTGTTGATCGAACTTTTGCTGTCAATCAATTGCCATAATTAATCCAAGTTGCTACCAAAGGAAGTTGATGCTGCAAGCCAAAAAACAATGCAACTTTAAGCTCAAAGCCCTTGGCTGTAACCGCATGAATAGATTTTGGAAACAATCGTTCAATTAGGCTACCCGTGGTTTCCACCATTTTCCGCACTGTTGATTGGAGGTAAAACTTGAAAGGCGGCACCGGGCGTAACGAGTTCTTTTTGCGAAAGGGAAGCAATTCCAGACCCGCTTCCTGGGTAGATCGTAAGGAACGCCGAGATTTGTCCATTTTTCAAATTGGTCTCCGTTACATTGAGCGATGCTTGACCAATAGCTTGCCAATCCGTTCTCTGTTTTGTCGTTACCACTGACAAGGAAAACTGTCAGGTGGCTAGAAAATTTTTTACCAAGATTAAATCAATTTTTACTTGCTAATTATTCTGGACAATGATGGATTCTTGATTCGTAGTATTAAGTAATAACAAAAATTTCGAAAGTAACCATAGAGGAGGTACATATATGAAAAAGCAAAAAAAGTTTTATCAGATCAGTAAAGGTGTCAATTTAATGTTATTTTTGTTGATTATTGCTTTTTCTCTGAGTCTAAATTTTCCTTCGTCAGTCTATGCAAAAGTAACTTTATTTGATACTCCATCTTCGGCTGATTCTCTAAAGAACCAAAAGTATCTTCTCGGTCGCATTGAAGGAAATTACTCAAATATTCATCTTATTGATCCAATTTTACAAACTGATGTAGTTATTACTTCTGTTGAACAAAAAAATCTCTGGTTACCAATGTTCGATAAATTCATAACAGTTTCTCCTGATGGAAATTTTGGTACTTACATTACTGCTGATAATTTATCAATGTCAAACACCAAATTATGGTTAGTGGATCTAAATACGTTATCTATTACTCTCTTATCTCAATTTTCTAATGATTTTTGGATTTCACCAATTATTTGGTCACCTGATAGTACACATCTATTGGTTTCAAAAATTAATAATAACAACTCACTTGAGTTGTGGACAATAAATATAACCACAGGACTACAGAATATTTAATGTCTGATCCCTCTTTAAATTCTGAAATTTTTCATAGTAGTGAAGAAAATATTATTGAATGGAACACAGAAAACCTAATTACTTATACTGATTACGTTTCGGAATTGGATTATGAGACCATTTATACATTTAATTTATCTTCAGTTGATATAACTTCATATCGAACTGAAAAAAGTAGTGATGAAGTATCAGAAATCTCGATTTTAGCTAATCTTCCTTGTGGTGTCACTCAATTTAGCCAAAATGACACTCAATGGAAAAATACAATTATGCAATCATGCAATGACACAATTGGTAACTCAGGATGTGCATTAACCTCTACTGCCATGGTTTTTAGATATTTTTCAGTTGACACCTCACCAAGTGTATTAAATAGTTGTCTTGGTACTAGTGCATGTCCGCTGGTATGGTCAACTGCGGCTTCTAATTGTAGTTCTTCCAAGGTTAGTTGGAATACAATTACTAGTTTTAGTTGGAGTTCCTTAGAATCGGACCTTAATTCTGGATATCCAGTCATTATTGGATTAGCCTCTGGTAGTAATACACATTTTGTTGTTGCAGTATCTGGAAGCGGTTCTTCATATTCAGGATATACGATTAATGATCCTTGGGATGGTCAAGTTAAATCATTATCTAATTATAGTAGTTGGTCAATTACAGGATTAAGAAGATATCGAGGTACTCCATGGTGCCAAAGTGGTGGATCATGTTCTGCTCCCTCTCTCTCCAGCCCTTCCGATGGGCATGTGTCTTCAAACCAAACTATCGCTTTTTCCTGGTCAGCTGTTAGTGGTTGTACTTTTAATGGGTACACTTTCCGGATAAAAGATACTAGCAATATGGATTCAGGTGGGAACATTATTATTGACACAGGTGAAGGTGGTACTTCACATTCCTCAACAATTGGTAGTGAATGGAATAACCGTGATCTTTATTGGGGAGTAAAGGCAGCAAATGCTCCAAATGGATCAAATTGGTCTGTTAGAAGATTCCGTATTGAACCGGGTAGTTCTTCAAACTGTCCATCGGTATCAGGTGAAGTCCGTCTTTATGATTCTCCAAATTGCGGTGGATCCTATGCAACTGCGAGTGGGCTTGGTTTATGGAGCCTGGCTTCCAGCTTCAATGATCAGGCAGAATCTATTGCCATTCCGGGTGGCTGGTCGACTAAAATATATTTGCATGACTCTGAGTCTAGCCCAAGTACTTGCATTACCTCCACAGATTCTGACCTTGGTAACAATACTTTTAGTGATGGATCTAGTGTTTCAAACCAGGCTACATGGGTTCGAGTATATGATAACGGTAGTTGTTATACTCCATCAGTTCCAAACGCTCCTTCATTATCTTCTCCTTCCAACGGTCAGGAGATCAATGAGGGTGAAGCCATAAATCTTTCCTGGTCAACAACAGGTGATCAATATTACGGTGAAATCTGGGGAGGACCTGCTGGAACTCAAACTTTTGGCTGGCAAACAGGAACCTCTGTAAATATTGGTTCACAGTGGGCAGGCTATACCTATAGTTGGCATGTAAAAGCGAAGAATTCATTCGGTGAAAGCAGTTACAGCGATACACGCACGTTCACTGTGAAACCCAAGCAACCGGCGGGTTTATACGCATCAGCTGCTTCCTGTACGTCTGTCAATTTGACATGGACGGACCAATCCGGTAATGAAGAAGGATTTAAAGTCTACCGAAATGGAACATACATTGGAAGTACTGGCGCAAATGGAACCAGTTACACAGATACAGGCGCAAGTGAGAGTACGTCATATTCTTATGTGGTTAAGGCGTATAGAGGTTCTATCGAATCTAATTCAAGCAACACTGCCAATGTAACCACGGGAGCCTGTCCAGTTGTGCCACAACCCCCTGCTATGCCTTCAAATTTGGCCATCAGTTCAAACACGCTTGAAACCATCACATTAAGCTGGGATGATAATTCTGCAAATGAGAATGGTTTTAATGTCTATAAATGGGGCTATAACTCAATATCTGATAATTGGGAATTCATTTTTTATGCAAATGTAAGTGCTGGAATAAATTCATTCACCGATACTGACCTGTTTTGTGCTTATGATTATTTTTATCAAGTGGCAGCTTATAATGATGTCGGGGAATCAACAAGATCTGATTGGATTATGGCAGAACCAGCAGCGTGTCCATCTGTTTCGAATGACAGCATAAGCGCCCCAATTAACATTCCATCTGTGCCATGGGAGCAGACCTTTAATAACTCTGGAGCAACTCGATCGACGACGGACGAACCTGACATGGTTCAATGTAATCGAACCGCGGGTGATTATTCTGTCTGGTACAGATATACTTCTCCAATAACGAGGGATGTTCGATTAGATACCATTGGTAGTAACTACGATACTATGATTGGGGTATGGTCAGGTTCACCTGGTTCATTAGTTGAAATCACATGTAATGATGATGCAAATGGCTCACAATCGATTCTCTCCTTTACAGCAAACGCAGATACACCATACTATATAGGAATTTCTCGTTATTATTCACATATTCAATTAACCGAATTGGAAAATGAAGACATCAAACAACAGTCTGATCTTACCAGTCAATTCGCACTGAATACAGAATTTCACGTCTACACCTTTTCGGATGTTGCTTCCAATATCTGGTACTGGAAGTGGGTGGAGGGATTTTACGCCCAGGGTATCACTACAGGCTGCGCGGCCAATCCGTTGCGCTACTGCCCTGACAGGGCGGTGACACGCGCCGAGATGGCGGTCTTTATCCTGCGCGCGAAAAATGGAACGGCAACTCCTGTGCCCACTACCACTGATTTATTCGCCGATGTGCCGGTAACAGGTAAGGCATGGATGCAGCCGTGGATCGAACAGTTCTACAACGAAGGCATCACCACTGGTTGTGCTGCCGGACCGTTGCAATATTGCCCCGAGCGGCAGGTGACACGAGCGGAGATGGCTGTGTTCGTCCTGCGGGCGATACATGGTCCTGATTATGTACCTCAGGCGGCAACGGGTGTCTTCAGTGATGTACCGGTAGCAGGCAAGGAATGGATGCAGCCGTGGATCCAGCAGTTCTATAATGAGGGGATTACTACTGGCTGTGCGTCGAGTCCATTACGGTACTGCCCGGAGCAGAGTGTGACGCGGGCAGAGATGGCGACATTCATAGATAGGGCATTCGGGTATCCGCAACTGCCTTAAGATTCAGAGTAAAAATAAAATAACGTGAGTTCGGGTTAGGCAGGTGTCAATAATCACACTAAATGGTTCTTCCGCAAATTTGGTGAAACTATTGCGAAATAAGTTGGCTACAATGGCGAGTTATGCCTGCTACAGAACTTGCCATTCTCGACCAAATCCTGTTGTCAAATCTGGGGGAGCTTTCGCTCAACTCCGTTCGAATATCTGCAGACCGAATCGATCTCGAGGTCTCAAATCGAGCTGAGACAGTTTGCTGTACAAAATGCGGTTCATTAGCCACCCGAGCACACAGTTATTACATGCGAACCCTGGTAGATTTAGCATGCTACGGACATACCATTTTCATCCATTTTTTGGTTCGGCGTTTCTTCTGTGATGGTCTGAACTGCCCCAGGGTCACATTTGCAGAACAATTACCTGAACTGGCTCAAAAATATGCTCGGAAAACACAGCGCTTATCCGAGAAACTCTACCGCCTGGGTTTGGAAGTAGGCGGGGAAACGGGGAAACGCGTATCCCAAATGTTTGATATCCCGACCAGCGGAGATTCCCTGATTCGTCTGATCCGTTGCTTTCCAGAACAACCCTCTCCGCCAACACCGAGAGTATTGGGTATTGATGATTGGGCTTTTCGGAAATGCCATACGTATGGAACAATCCTGGTTGATCTGGAACGCAGGGCGGTGGTAGATCTCCTGCCGGATCGCAAACCAGAAACGATTGCGCAGTGGCTGCGGGATCACCCAGGCATCGAAATGATCAGTAGAGATAGAGGGAAGGAATACATTGAAGGCATCGCACAGGCCTTACCTTACATAGAACAAGTGGCAGATCGATTTCACCTGCTGCGCAATCTTCTTGAAGCGCTTCAGCGTATGCTGGAACGATACCCTGGAGAAATCAAGACTGTATCGAGACAGGTTCATCTGGCAAGTTTGGAGATTGTGGATCCTCCTGCTGAACCCTGCCTGGAAGGAGAACCTGTCAGAACATTCCAACAGATCCGGTTTGAGGAAGTGAAGCAGTTCCAATCCCAGGGGTTGTCGCAGCGCGAGATTTCCCGCCGCACCGGATTAGCCCGACGTACGATCAGCAAATACTTCCACCTGGATGCTCCACCGAGCAGAAAAGGGAAGTTAGGACGGATTTCCAACTCAACAACGTTTTATGCCCATCTTGTCAAACGGATCGAGGCAGGGTGTTGTAATGTCGTCGTACTTTATCAGGAGTTGGAGCAAATGGGTTTTCAGGGAAGCAATTCTTCAGTATTGAGAGCTGTTCACCGTTTGGGTGCAGGCAATTTGAAGCAATCCAATCCAAAGCCTCCTTCTCCACCTCGCTTTTCTCCCAAACAAGCTGCCTGGGTTCTCTTTCAGACGGAAGATCAATTGAAAGAACCATACCTTTCTTTGAGAAAAGCGCTGTGTGCAGATTTTCCCCTGGCGAACAAGGCGAAAGATTTAGTGCAGGATTTTCGAAAGATCCTGCGTGACCGCGAGTTGGATGCCTTTGAGAGTTGGTTGATCTGCTCAGAAAAAAGTTCGATCCCCGAATTTGTCCGACTCGCGGCCAGTTTTCGGAATGATTACGCTGCAGTTCGGGCTTCGGTAATTTCTCCTTGGAGCAATGGTCAAGTGGAAGGGCAGATCAACCGACTCAAATTGATCAAGCGCCAAATGTTCGGGCGGGCAGGATTTAACCTGCTGAGAAGACGTGTGTTGGGACCTGGCCCCTTTTCGTGATAGCTTCACGAAATTTGCGGAAGAACCCACTAAATGTACCAGCAATCTTCGGCAACACTACGCCACTTTCAAGACGGGTCAGTGTGCAAAGCAGATCAATTGTTAAGGTTTCTTGTCTGTGTTTGACGCCTCCTCTAGTAGGCGAGTACGACCTTGAGCTCTGTAACTGGCGCCGCGGATGATGACCACTTCAGCCCGGTCGAGCAAGCGGTCCAGACCAGCAGAAGCCAGGAATAAATCAGATAGCAGCGTTGTTCTCAGAAGTTGAGCGGTTTATATAAGGACATGGAATAATACTTCGTGTCCTTTCTCCCAATTAATCCATCTTCGCCGATGAAAAGATGCTTCAAAACTTCGGGGTAAATGATGTTCGATCTACTTCACACGCTTTTCTGAGATTTCAGAAAAGCAAGTTCTCAGTTCTCCTCCCCACCTTTGGTTTTCGACATGCGTATTAGATCAATCATGGAGAATGATTTAAGCCTCTTCTCTTGCCTTAACCACATTTCGGTCTTTGTTCCGGGTAGTTTCGCTTTCGCATAATTCTCAATTTGGACCCGGGCCGTTTCGTATTCAGACTCATCCGCAGCGACTATGCCAATCGATATTTCTCTAAGCGGTAGCTCGCTCGCGGAGACCTGCTCCTGAATTTTGTCAATATGCGCCAGAGTCTTTTCGAATGCCTCTTTGTTATCATTTTCATCATAATAGTTCAAATGCACCTTTAAAAGTGCAACCCATTCGGTTTGACCTTTCGCGAGGAGACATCTTTGCGAGTCGTGTTGGTATAAAAGTGGATCCGGTCTCGAGTCCATTTTTATTTCTTTACCTAAATCCACATCAAAGAATTGGATTTTTGAAATTTTACTCTGAACAGCTTCGCCACTCAGTTCGTCAGCAAATCCCAAACCTGCCTGGAGGAGATACAATAAATGTTCGAGCAATTCTCTTGGGAGCAAACGTGCTTTGGATTCCACCATTTCCGTGGCATAGCTATCATAGATCCCAAGATCAGCAAGGAGTTTGGGGAGGTCAAACTTTATTCTTGACAAGCAGTGGAAGAGCAATAGCTTTGACATTGCTTCGTCATCGGATAGAAGATAATCTCGAAGAAGGACAGTGGCTTTTTCATCATCCGGATGGATCTCTATATCCCCATACTCGGCTTCTAACTCAAACGTAACACGGAAGCGTTTGTGTGCATAAATATTACCGTCAGTTTTTCTGGGTCCTTTACCTTGATCGGCCATTGCGTTTCCCTCCTGATTGAAATATTTAATTCGATGGATTAATTTCAAGTTGTTTCAATCAAGATTATAAAACAAATATTCTATTAAAAGCAACTAGCATCCCTAGGGCAATCGCATCTAAATAAAGTGGGATAATGGTCGCAAACAGGAGGAGCGGCCATGACACAGGAGCCAGATCTAGGAAATCTCAAAAAATGTCTTCGGAAGGTAAAAGACCCACGAATTGACCGGACCAAGCGGCACAAACTGATCTATATCTTGATCATCGCCATCCTGGCAGTGATTTGTGGAGCGGACAGTTGGGTGGATGTCGAGATGTTCGGGAACAGCAAGATCGAGTGGTTGAAAACATTTCTGGAATTGCCCAACGGAATTCCTTCGCACAACACTTTTGGGCGCGTATTTGCCCTTATCAATCCCAAAGAGTTTGAAAAGGGCTTTATGGAGTGGGTCAAATTGATCCAGGAGCTGACGCAAGGGCAAGTGATTGCCATTGATGGTAAGCAGATGGGTGGATCGAAGGATCTGCCAGCAGGCAAAGCAGGCATCTATCTGGTGAGTGCCTGGGCAACCGCGAACCAATTGGTCTTGGGTCAGCGCAAAGTGGATGATAAATCCAATGAGATTACCGCCATTCCACAGTTGTTGAAGGTTTTAGAACTAGCGGGCTGCATTGTCGTGGTGGATGCGATTGGGACGCAGACTAAGATTGCGTTATCGACCAAGGAGCAGACTACATTCTAGCGGTCAAAGAAAATCAGGGCCATCTCTACGAGGACATTCACGACTTGTTTGAGGATGATTGGAAGTACAACTTCAAGGGAGCGCCTTATCGTTACGCAAAAACGGTCAACAAGGATCATGGGCACATTGAAATCCGTCAGTGCTGGAGCATCTCTGATCCAGAATATCTGGCAAACATCCGTGATTTGGATCGCTGGAAAGGAGTTAAAAGCCTGGTAATGATCCTGTCCGAACGACAAATCGGAGAGAAACGGGAAGTCCAGGACCGTTATTACATCAGCAGCTTGGAAAGCGATGCCAAAAAGATCTTACAAGCCAAACGCAGCTATTGGGGCATTGAGAACTGCCTGCATTGGGTGCTCGATATTGCCTTCAATGAAGATCACAGCCGGGTCCGCAAGGATCATGCCCCCCAGAACTTTTCGATCTTGAGGCACATGGCGCTCAATTTGCTCAAATTGGAGACTACAATCAAGGCTGGCAAAAAAAGCTAAGCGATTGAAATGCGGATGGGATACCAATTATTTGCTCAAGGTACTGGCTGGATAAGATGCGATTGCCCTACTAGCATCCCTTAAAAATAGACAATCGAGTTAGAAATCCTATGCGGAAAATATTATTGTTATGCCTGTTATGTGGAATGCGTCAATTTTTTCTTTTCTTGTTATCACTCGCATTAAAGATCTGGTGATAATCCTCATCAAGCTCCGGATCCACACGTGCGTAACGCTGCGTGATCGTGGTGGAGGAGTGGCGGGCAAGCCGGCTGGCTTTTTCCAGATTATATTCGTAGCTAATAAAACAACCGTGTCAGTAAGGGCCAGATGGAAAGTAATAAGACCATTATGGTAAGTTTTAGCGGTACGGGGATTACGCGCCAGGCTACATTTGGAGATATTTCTCTATAATCTATTCTTGTCGTGTTTCAAATTAGTAAGCCAAATCCGTAAAATTAACCATTGTATTACTAAAATCAAACCAATTTATTGGTGAATTTATTGTTGAATTGATGCAATTTTGGCTCTTAAAAACGAGAGTAGGGGAGTGGGCCTATCTTGTCGAAATTTTTTAGGGGAAAAATCCGGGGTAGGCTGCTGCCATCAATTATACAAATAAAATTGCCTCTTGTAGGGATTGCCATTAATTACGCTATTCGCATGTAGGTTTTTTTATCCCATGTAGGCGCTGCCAAAATTTGTGCAACTGGGGTCGAAGTAGGAGAGGGGTTTCCCGACTGATTTCGTCAAAACAGGTCTGCTGCCAGGATCTATGCAAACCACCGCCACTTAATATGCTACCACTGCTACTTACTGCGCGAACCTATACCTGTGGGGGAGCCGGACTATTTGTAGAATATTATTTCTAATCTTTATGATGTTGATAACTTATATTATACACAACAATAAAATTTTTTAATCATACCTCTCAAAACGGTTAAAAACATGTCTATAGATGCAGGTGTTGTTGTTATTTACAGGTGGAAAAAGACATTGATGTTTATAACTCAAAAATCACACATGCTGAAGTGACCTTAGACATGCAGACCATAAAAATCCCCTTTGGTGGTATATTTACAAAAATCTGAAAGAACCAGCAAATTGTTGTAAGGTTACTTATTCTTAGATGTAACCCGGCAAGATATTTAGTATCCATTCCATAATCCTGGACTTTGTACGATCAATGAAAAAAGATTATGGGATTGTTGAGGAAAAATGATGATTGAGGAAAATATTAACGGTGATGTAATTATCGCCAAAGATTTACGCAAAGTATATCAAATGGGAGAAATTGAGGTCCGCGCGCTGGATGGAGTATCTCTCAATATCAAAAAAGGCGAAATTGTCGCGATTATGGGTCCATCTGGCTCTGGAAAATCGACGATGATGAATATCCTTGGTTGTCTTGCCCTTCCAACGAGCGGCGAATATCTTCTTGATGGCGAGCGTGTCTCTGATTTAACCGAAGATGAATTAGCGGATATCCGCAATCGTAAAGTTGGTTTTGTTTTTCAGAGTTTCAATTTACTTGCTAAACAGACCGCTCTGGCAAATGTTGAGCTGCCAATGCGCTATGCTGGCGTTCCGGCAAAAGAAAGAGTGGACCGCGCGGCTGCCGCCCTGGCAGCGGTTGGATTAGATAACAGACTTCACCATAAACCCACCGAACTTTCCGGTGGCCAACAACAACGTGTGGCCGTCGCTCGAGCACTGATTAACAATCCGGCCATCATCATGGCCGACGAGCCCACCGGAAACCTGGATTCAAAATCGGGCATAGAAATTATGGATCTGATTCTTTCCTTAAATCGGGACCGCGGAACGACCATCATCCTTGTTACCCACGATCCGCGAATTGGCGAACAAGCCCAACGCGTTATTCGTTTGGTGGATGGACAGCGATCAGAATAGCCAAGCATGGAATTAATCTCATTAGGTCAGCCCTGATCAAAGCCCTGAACCGAAATAAGTGATCCTGGAGATTTACGCCCCCTACCCTCTTATCCTATTGGGTTAAGAATCGGAATTTTATAATTTTTAAAATAGAACTAAAGATCTATAATATTACCTTGAGAACATTTCGGACAGGTGCATTTTCCAGGATCGCTATGACTGGCATAGGAAATTGGATTTCCAAAAAACTTGTTTGAAATTTCAATGATTTCTGCTACTTTGGGATCCGCTACTTCATAAAAGACATTCCAGCCGTCTCTGCGATCACGAATTAATCCCGCCTCTCTCAGGACCATTAATTGTTGAGAGATGTAAGCCTGCCTTAATCCCAAAACGGCTTCCAGGTGACATACACAGGCTTCTTCCCGGTTGATTTCATTTAGAATTTTTAGCCGCGCGGGATGTGATAATAATTTAAAAAATTTTGCCGCTTCTTCGAAATTGCTTTCTTGATGATCAATATCCATATTTATTCTCCGAACTGGTATAAGTATACCTTTATTTTCGCCTGGAAAAACACTCCTACTCAAAAAATATTGAAAACCAGCAATCATTCATGACCACTGGTTCTCAAATTGTAAAAAATCATACTCTGTTGCTAAAAAGGTTATGCTTATTCAGTAATTTCTTTCTCTAAATAATTTGAAACCAGATCAATGTTTCTGAACGATAATTTTTCTCCAATTTTATCTTCCAGAATTTTCTTGCCTATCAGCCCCAAATATTCTGGCGGTCTTGGACCGAACAATTCTTCCGGTGGAACCAGCTCCTCTGGTAAGGGTTTTCCTTGCATCGTATCGTATAGATGGTCACCAATCAGTTTGACGGTAAGCGTTAGCGACGCGTTTGCCTGCTCACCCAGGGCATCTTTAGCATTGAGAGTGATATCTACTTTTTGATACGCGATTGGATTTTGTTGATTGAAAGGCATCTCCGATTGAAACGTGAATGGAGTTCCTTTAGATCCATCGGAGTTAACAACTTGCACAGACCAACTTGTGGAAACAACCGTCTGAGATTCAAACCCCATCGTAGTTCCAAAGGAAACTGTTTTTTCAGTTGTTAAAGAAAAATCTTCGAGCTTGATCGCTTTTGGCGCCAACTTCTGGGTAAGAACTGGCTTAACTGTAATCACAATTTTCTCACCATTTCCACTTAGTGTATTCGATCCAATTTTCCAAACGCAATTCAATGGCTTTTCCATTGCCTGATCGATTTGCGCGGCTAATGTTAACTCGCTATCCACCAGATAGTATTTCGGTTTGGAATCAACCAGGATATCCGTCTTTGAAGAAGCGGATTTCTGAATTTGGATCGAGATTGCTGCTGAATCCAGCGGAGGGGTTATCACCTTACCACCCAGCAAAATTTCTCCTTTTTTCACTTCCAACCATAAGGCGGAGACATTCAGCGTCAGCGTTGTATTGGGAATTTGCCAGGAATAGGTCATTTTGATTAATTCCAGATCTTTCAGGTTTCCAAGCTTTTTATTGATCGCCGCAGTTGCCAATGCCGGCAGCACCACTCCGGCGATGATTCCAGAGGCCATCGTGGATAGGGTCGCGCCCACCGAGATGCCCACCGAGGCGCCCACAACTCCACCGACCACACCGCCGATGATTCCTCCCAGGATCGCGCCACCGATGAACCCGATCGCCATGAAGAACAGGGCGATGATGAATTTTGACCAGCAGGATACCGAGGAGTCAACATCCTCCACATTTAGGACCATCATGTTGTTTTGTGGATTAATGCTCAGTTTTACTTTTCCGCTGATCGTAAGGTCAGTGTCAAACCACCAGAAGGCGTCTTCAACGGTTACTTCGGCGCTGAATTGAACATAGCCCTGCTCAAAACTGAAGGAAACCGATCCAATATAAATATCCCCATTAGGGTCAAAGATCTGGTCAAAATTACTACCCAGAGATTGATATTTCTCCAATTTTGAGCGATTTAGTCGGCGGTACTTCTTGGCGGATGAAGTGGGATCATTCCACCATTTGTTGAATTGCCCGACCACAAATCGTTGGTTGGCGCCAATTGCCCAATCTTGTTTCGCAAATTGTGACACATTCTTCAGGTCACCTTTTCCGCTGTTGGGTGTAAAGTTGGTGCAGATGAATAGAGAATCTCTGGATTTGGGGTCTGCGAGGTTAATCGTCTTATATTTTAGGTCCTCCAGATAGACACCATAATTTGCCAGCTCTTTAATTAAAGGAGAAATGGGTACGGTTTTAGTCGCAAGCATCAACCCAAAACCTGTCTTTAACAAAAGCTTTTCATTTTCATTCAGGTCATTGCTCTGGATATCGATGTTTGTCCACACATTGAAATCAGCCCCTAACCAGACCGGCTTGTTGTTTTGTAACTCGATTTTAATCCCGGCTTCCGCTGTCACAACCCCACGTTTCACTATGCCACTCTGGATGACAGCAAATGGAATTGCGATTTTGATAAAGTTCGCCTGTTGAGTGTCTAAAACAATTGTTTTTGGCCGGCCAATGACAATTTCAGAACCCAGCGCAGCAACCACCTGAGGAACATTGAAGCGATGAGGAAAAACACCTTCGTCATAAGCCACCTGGGTGATCTTCTCAATTACAGGTTCATTGATTTCCACGACTGTGTCAAAATCCCCAATGGGATTAGGTGATTCGGTTTCCGAGCGGCTCCAACTTTCTCGATTTGAAGAGTTGGTGTTCGTCTTTTCCTCTCGGAGCCGGAAAAAAACCGACCGGATTCCACTGATGGTTTCTTCACCAGCGGCCAAGCGCTCCTTAACAATGTCATACTGGTCACTTTGTTCGCGCGTCACTCCAAAAACTGACCGGCGGACTTCAGTACAAAAATTATGTTCTACTTGATAGCCAATTTCTCTCAATGCCCGGATTGGATCCACAAAGAAAAGAATTCCCAATGAACGGTCGGCATTGAACTTTTCAGCGATTTCCGCGGCATGCAAGTAAACATCCTCATTATTAGCAAGCAAACATAATTCTTCAGAGGGATGTGTTACTCTTCTTGCGCACATCGAATTGTCCCTTCCCCCCCTATCAAACTAGCAAAGAAAAAAATAGCCCATCTGCAGCATCGCAGCGGGCTTAAGCGCGACAATTATATTGCTTTGCGACAGACTAAAATCCTGAACAAGAAGGAAGGTCTTGAATTATCGCATAACGACTATTTCTACTATATAGAAATTGTCTGAACATGTCAATATGCGGCACCTGTCTGAATTGGCACCAGATAAGTTATTCCATTTATGGACACCGAATTAAACCCTGTGCCCATAAGCACTTGCCGCAAGAAGGAAATCCTGATCCGAAGCAATCTTCTAAATTATTAAAAGCCATTTCACAACTGTTACAGTAAGCGCATGGAGAAAAATCAAAGTTGAGTAGCTTTTGGCGAAATGACTGATAGGATAATTTATTCCATATACTGAGGATCGTGTCAGAATTTATATCACCTACAAAATGCTCAAAACTATAATGGACCTGATCCTCAAGATAATATTGATGATTATGCAATAATGGTAAACACGGACTTACTTTACCATCCCATCGGATAGCGATACTGCTTCGATTGACAAATGGACAATAATTCTCACCAAACCTGATATCCTGGTCACAAATGGAGTAGGAAAAGAAGCTTGACGTTTTCTGGATCATATATTTTTCGGACTCATCTGAGAACGGGATTCGCGGAAATGAAATTTTTGGCGCATATTGCGAAGGTTCCAGGTTCTCCTTTAATAAATTTTCATAGAGAATTTCTCTTGAGAGTTCCACTGTGTGAGCAAGAACGTGACTGACAGAAAAATAATCTACACCAACCATCCGCCCCATTTTTACAATTTCTGGAAAATCCTCAATATTGCTTTTCATGGCGACAAAGGAAATCCCCAGTCTTGGCAAGCGATGCGCTGTTCTTAATCTTAATGCCTGAAGAGAATACATATTTTTTAGCACCAATGACAATTCACTTTTCTGGCGGATGTCCTGATAACTTTTTGAATCGGCTGCATCGACAGAAATCCATACTCGGTCTACTTTCAAATCTACTAATGCTTGATTTATATATGAATCAAGCAAGACACCATTTGTAATTAACTCCACTTTAATGCCGTTTGTTTTTAAAGAAGTAATCATCTCAAGAATATTGGGATGACTTAATGGTTCTCCATAACCACCCAAAAAAACACTTGGGAGTGGATCAATTGTTAAAATAGACTTTTCGATATTTTGAAAGGTAGAATGTGTCATTCTACCTTGTTGTGTATTCCAGACATTTCGCATGCAGGTTTTACAAGATAAATTGCAGAATGTGGTAGGTTCAATATAAACCTTCTTGACGTTTGAAAAATCTTGCGAGATTTGCATCTGCTTACCTTTTGAACTATATAACTCTTTATTGATCCCCAGAAGGCGATTGATTTCTTAATAATTATTCAATATACTGAATATTATAAATATTTATTCAAGAGTTACCACATTAAGTTTTGGAGCTGACTATGTATAAAGAATTGGGTGACCTGGTGGAGAAGTTTCTCAATAACCTGTCAGTAGATTCTTTGGAAAAGGAGACCTGGGGATTGTTAAAAAGCTCACCAGATCCCGATGGCGGAATTGACTCATACCGCCTCATTCGTTATCTATTGAACCAACCAGGATTAAATGATATTCAAACGGGCTGGGCATATCAGCGCATCCGCCCCACGCTGATTCAACTCTATGGGCAAATCCCAACACTTTACTTTTTCACCGGTGACTGATGAGCGAGTGACGCAGTCTTCCCGGCGGGAAGAGATACTCACAAAAAATAAGATCCTAAACAGTATTTTCATAAGAACATTTTTAAATTAATATTTGGAAATGTGATCTTTGTCCTATTGTCATTTCCATGGCTGCGAGATAAAATCATATTCGTAATATTGAATGTATTTATCCAAATCCGGTTATATCCAGAATTTCAGATTAATGAGGAGCTGATGATGATTAAGATAAAAGTGCTGGGCAAAGGATGCGCCAATTGCAAAACCCTTGAAGCGATCGCTCGTCAGGTCGTAGAAGATTTACGTTTTGAAGCCGAAATTATTAAGGTTACCGACCATGATGAAATTTTTTCATACCCGATTCTTGCCACTCCCGGATTGGTGGTGAATGAAAAAGTAGTTTCCGCGGGGAGAATTCCCACGTTTGAAGAAGTTGCTGATTGGCTACGGGCTGCTGCCTGATTTTTTATGCAAGCGAAGTGATTAAAACCACTTCGCTTAATTTATCAAAATGTATATTCTATATATTGAATATGATTTGTAGTGCATTTTTCTCACCCTTGTTTTCGATTAAAAACATATAATGGGTGTAATTGTTTGGAGGATCAATGACTGATTTTCTAGTATCTCAAGTAGATAAATTTGTATTTAGAGTCGCTAAAGACTGTCTGTACAACCCCGAAGGAATTTGGCTAAAAGAAGTTGAAGGCTCTATCATAATTGGAATCACTGATTATGTTCAACAACGCAGCGGCGATGTAGCCTTTATTGATCTTAAACCCTCAGGGACCCAAATTGAGGCGGGTGAAGAAATTGCCTCAGTGGAAACGATTAAGGTAGACGATTCCATCAACTGCCCGATTACTGGCACCATTACCTTAGTTAACCCCAAAATGGCTACGGAACCTGAGATCATCAACCTGGATCCATTTGGTGAAGGTTGGCTGTGCGAGCTGCAACCGCTCCATTGGGAAACAGATTGTCAAAAACTATTAACAGCTGAAGCGTACTTTGAATTAATGAGTAAAGAGGCTGAAGAGGAAGCGAAAAAAGGATGAGCGCACATAAAGTGGCTATCGTTCCTTGCAGCGGGATTGGAAAATCATACGGCACTGTAAGCCGCCTGGCGGCATACCAGGTGGTGGAGGATGATCGCCCTGACCAGACTCGCCTGGTCCCGCTTGCTTTATTAGTAATGGGTGACGAAGAATACCGGCGCGTTCTTCAAGACATGCCAGCCATCACCATTGATGGCTGTAAACTGGCTTGCGCCACAAAAATGGTTCAGGAAGCAGGTGGCGTGGTTGAAAAGGATTTCGCGGTTCTGGAAGTATTTCGCCGTTATCGACAGTTCAAACCTCAGGGAATTGCGCAGCTTAATGAAGACGGTGAGAAACTGGCCGCCGTGCTTGCCTTAGAAATTGATCAGGCCGTGGATGAAATCCTCGGTGGAGGAACAGAAAATGCCTGAATTACCGCAGAAGAAAGTAGGCATTATCGCCTGTTCTGGAGAAGAACTGGCAGAAGGAACTGTAACTCGTCTCGCGGCGCTTAAAGTATTGGAAGAGCTGCGCCCTGCTGACACGGTGACCATCTGCCTGCCATTATTTTTAGCCGGCGGTGAAGGGGATCGCGCGTTCGCGAAGTTCTATCCTACCATCGCGATTGATGGTTGTGAAAAACGTTGTGCCTTTCGCGGGACAGAGAAATACTCCAACCGGCCGGCGGCTGGTTTTGTGGTCAGCGCATTGGTAAATGAAGAGGGTCTGGAAAGTCCTTGCGGTTTGCGGAAACTCAATCAAGCAGGGATCGAACTTACAAATCTCATCGCGGAGAAGATCGCTAATCAAGTGGATGAGTTATTAGATAAGAATTGGAGCAGACGCCAGGGCCAGTTCTCTGAACCGCTTGACCAACCTGATGAAACTGAAACCAAGCAGGCAACCTGCGCCTGTGGGTCTGGCATCCCTGTGCAGACCCTTCAAGTGAACGGACAGGCACTTACGATCATTGCCCTGCCTTTGATTTTTCAAAACGTGTATCTGACCCATCCTGAAGCCTCCAAGGAGGCTATTAAAAAGATTCTAGAGATGGTCAAAATCTACAATGGAATATCTGCTGATTTGATGGAAGATCTGCAGATTGCTTTGAAGACCGGTTATCAAGAATATTGTCAAAACCAGGAGCAACACAAATGAGCCGCACCGCTGTATACAATACCACTGTTCGGTGGAAAAACGAACACTGGGGTCATCTTGAGATGGGAAATGGACCTCAAATGGATTTCTCCGCTCCGCCAGATGCCCAAGGACACCCCGGCGTGTTAACCCCCGAAGACGCCTTTGTGGCAGCTGCCAATACTTGTATTATGATGATGTTCATCTGGGCGACTGAGCGGTTTAAGCTAAATCTCCAAAGCTATGAATGCCGGGCTGAGGGCACAAAATTAATCGAATTGGACCGCACAGAGCTATTCACCCATATTCGATTATGGCCGATTATCCGTATATCCGCCGGCAATGAAGACCCATCCATCGTGGAAGCCAGAACGCAAAGAGCCCTTCAAGCTGCTCGGAAATACAGCCTGGTAGCGAATTCGGTGAAATCAGAAGTGATTATCGAACCCACCATTGTAATCGAGCCCTAAGGATATTGTAGATACGATTTCTTGCAAACGACTTGAGCAATTCATATGGCTCAAGTCGTTGCTTATTTCTTTGAACCTTTTGCAATATTTCTACATATTTCTTACACATTCTTTGATTATTATCTTCAACATAACCATTCAAAGGAGATATGAAGATCATGACCAAAGTTTTAGTTACTTATGTATCAAAATCCGGTTCCACGGCTGAAATAGCGCGCTATATAGCCAAACAATTGCGTGGCAATTCTGACCATAATGTTGAAGTGAAATCGATCCATGATATTGTTGATTTGGAACAATACAACTCAATAATCGTCGGCGGATTTTTGTACCGCTTTGGCTGGCACCAGCAAGTCCAGGAATTTGTTTTACGAAATATCGAAATCCTGAAGAAGCGAAATACCGCTTTCTTTGTAGTGGGTTTGGGTCTAATCAAACCTACAAAATACACCCCCCCATCCTATCCGATGGTGTTGGATCCCAATTTTGTCCGAGCCCCCGCAAACCCTGATAAGCTAAGCAAACTTGAACAGCAAATGACTTTGCATAATATTATGAAAGACACATTGCCGCTTTTCGATCAAATTCAACCTAAAAGTGTGGGATTCTTTGCCGGGAGGTTGAATTTTCAGAAACTCAACTTAATTGAAAAAGTAATTATGCATGTTCTTTCACTGTTGACCGGAGTTAAAGCCGGCGATTACCGAAATTGGGAATGTATCAAGAATTGGGCAGCTGAACTTCTTTCCTTGATATAAATCCTCCAAATTGCTGGGAATGATTCAATAGAGCGCTTTTCTTATATTTGATGAGAAAAGCGCTCTATTGCGTTTCTTGCCAATCCTATGTATATTGATTGTAATTATCAAATTTATGAACGGACATGGCGATCTGCAAGTGAGGAACTGGAGAGTATTTCTATGGCTTCAGCTGTTATTGACATTGAATTTACCAAATTACCAGACTCCCTTGAAGGGTTTTCTAAATATCAAAAAGCCTTCATTTTAATCAGGTATGCCGGTTATCCAGTTGGAAAATGCTGGCTTTCGATTCAAAACGGAAGGATTTCTCGGGATGAGTTGGAAGCGGGAATGCTGAAGAACTTGGGCGAATCTTTCTGGCAGCGTTGGGCTGAAAGCCATTTCCAAATCTCCGAAAAATACCCTCACAAGACCTCATTAACCGCTACCATTGCGATTTGTACCCGCGACCGGCCAGAAGATTTACAAAACTGTCTTGAAGGAGTAACGAAGCTGCTGGATTCGGGTCAGGAAGTAATGGTTATTGATAACAATCCTTCCAATCATGCGACGTTAGATGTGGTCCGTTCTTTTACAAAAGTTAGATATATTCAAGAGGATCGCCGCGGGTTGGATATTGCGCGAAACAGAGCCTTGCGTGAAGCGCGCACCGATATTGTCGCTTTTATTGATGATGATGCTTATCCCGATCAGAATTGGTTAAACCAGCTTTTGGTAGGTTTTCTTGACCCTCAAGTAATGTGCGTGACCGGCTTAACCATGCCGATGGAATTGGAAACTGAAGCGCAGGAATTATTCGAAATCTATGGCGGATTTGGTCGCGGTTTTCAGCGTAAAGAATATTCTCGTTTGAATTTTAATCCTCTTTTTGCCGGTCAGGTGGGCGCTGGCGCGAATATGGCTTTACGACGGAGCGTGATCGCAGAAGTAGGTCTTTTTGATGAAGCTCTGGACGCGGGTACGCCCACCTTTTCCGGTGGAGATTCGGATATGGCCTGCAGGATTCTCATGAATGGGTATAAAATAGTTTATGAGCCGGCAGCATTAAACTGGCATCGACACCGGCGTTCGCTGGTTGAATTGCGTAGGGTTATTTATGGATATGGTGTGGGGGTATACGCCATGTTAGCGAAACAATTCCTCATTTATAAACGATTTGGAGTTTTTCGGGTCATGCTTGCTTGGTTTCTTCAAGGTCAACTCCCTGGCCTATTTTTTACATTAATCAACCCATCTGAAGATCGCTTACCAGCAATTTATCATCTGGATGAGCTTCGCGGTTGTCTGGCTGGTCCTTCCGCGTATCTGGCTTCGAAGAGATTCCTTCGCCAGCAAACTGGGGTTAGCGGATAATATGAGATACCCTTTTGTCTCAATTATTATTCCTACGCATAACCGCAGTACCCTGCTACTTCAAAATTTGTATCAACTTGCCTCACAAAGATATCCATTAGAAAATCTGGAGGTAATTGTTGTAGCCGATGGATGTGATGATCACACCGCGGGATTGATCCGCGATTGCAGTTTCCCATTTTCAATCAAGGTGATTGAACAGGAGTTACAGGGTCCCGCCATGGCGCGCAACCACGGCGCTCAATTCGCTATAGGAGATTATTTAATTTTTATAGATGATGATATTGCGGCAGATCAAAATTTAGTGACCGCCCATATCGATGCGCAATTAAAGCAAGCAAACCAGGTAATTATTGGTTATCTGCCGCCCATATTGCAGGTACAAACCGGTTATTTCCGAGAGGAATTACGCGGTTGGTGGGAATCTATGTTTTCTGTGATGCTGGTGCCCGGTTACCGGTATCGGTATAGCAATTTGCTTACCGGGAATTTCTCAATACCTGCTCACCTTTTTAAGAAAGTGAGTGGATTTGATCCACAGTTTTATTGCCATGAAGATTATGAATTGGGTTGGAGATTAATTAAACATGGGGCTGCCTTTAAATACGTGCCGGAGGCCTGGGGATATCATCATGAAAACACCTTGCTGGAAAGAACTTTATTGCGCAAGCAGGCCGAAGGGAAAGCGGATGTTCTGTTAGCGAGAAAGCACCCGGAACTCTTGCCCATCTTGCAACTTTCGAGATTGGTAAATTATGGCAATAAGCTTTGGCAATTTTATTATCGCTTCGCATTTGACCAGCCCATGATCGGAGATCGCTTTTCGGATTTCCTGTTGAAATGGATGAATCGCCTGGAAGACATGCAGCTATATTACCGTTGGCGAAATGTCCTTGAAGCATTACTGGTTTTCAACTACCTGAAAGGAGTGGCTTCTATGATTCCAACCCGCAAGGAGTGGTTAGAGTTTATTGAGGCCAATCAAAAACCAGGTGGCTGGCAACCAACTTCTGTCACTGTAGATCTGGCTCAGGGAATTAGCGCTGCAGAAAAATTTTTAGACCAACACAAGCCAGATGCAGTCCGATTTGTTTATGGATCAACGATATTGCGAGAAGAAGTGGCTTACCCAGGTGTTGAACCGATTCGGGGGGAACACTTGTCAGTTTATTTAGCTTATGTATTGAGAGATACTTATCTTAAAACCGTAGTGCGACCGGAATTGGATACAGCTTCTCAAGACGATGGATTCTTTAAAAAATTAATAGATGACCATCTTTCAAGGATAGATCCAAATGAAAATCCAATTTGATATGCACAGGTTAATCTATTATCGCGACTTGATTTTGGAGATGGTTGCACGAGATTTAAAATTGCGTTATAAGGGATCGTTTTTGGGGATTATCTGGTCTTTGGTATTACCACTCGCTCAATTGATGGTGTTCACTTTTCTATTTCGCAGCGTGATCCAATTGGATATTCCCAACTATCCAATTTTTGTTTTCATTGGGGTTCTAGCCTGGAACTGGTTTCAGAGCTCACTCGTTGCCGCCGCTGGTTCAATCACTGATAATCGCGATTTAATAAAACGACCTGGTTTTCCAAGCCTTCTGTTGCCAGTGATCATCGTGGTGACCAATCTGATTCAATTTTTACTCGCTCTCCCTGTATTGATAATTTTCCTCTACCTAAGTGGAGGAAGCCTCACTCCCGCTTTCCTCATGTTCCCCCTGATTCTTTTTATCCAATTCTTGTTTACCGTCAGTCTGAGTTTCATGTCGGCAACATTTCAGGTTAATTTCCGCGACACACAGCATTTGCTCAGTGTGATTTTACTGCTGTTGTTCTACCTCACCCCCGTATTTTACGATACTGGTTTTGTACCTCAACGTTTTTTGCCTATCTACCGGTTAAATCCTATGGTCCATATCTTAGGCGCTTATCGAGACATCATCTCCAAGGGAGTTGCACCAGATTTACCAACAACCGGCATATTATTGGTCATATCCGGATTGATGTTTTGGATGGGATTGACTGTATTCAGATTAGCCAGTGATCATTTCGTCGAGGAGTTATGAATGACTGCCTCAATTGAAGTAGAAAATGTAAGCAAATGGTTCAGACAATTCCAGGACCGCCCAACGTCCTTAAAAGAAGCCGTTATTAAGGGATTGCGGTATTTGCGGCCGGCGAAAAAATTTCAGGCGCTAAAAGATGTCAGTGTTAAGGTAGAACAAGGATCAATGCTTGGGGTAATTGGCGAAAATGGGGCAGGAAAATCAACACTTTTACGCTTGATTGGAGGTGTAGGGCGCCCAGATCAAGGAACAATCCGTGTAAAGGGGCGGATTGGTGCATTATTAGATCTGGGAGCAGGCTTTCACCCTGATTTGACAGGCAAGGAAAATGTTTACATCAATGGTGTTATCAATGGGCTTACGCGTCAGGAAGTAACACAACGCTTTGACAATATCGTTGAATTTGCAGAATTGCACGATTTTATTAATAGCCCGCTCCGAACTTATAGCACGGGTATGCAAATGAGGTTGGCGTTTGCCATAGCCGCATATATTGAACCTGAAATTCTGTTAATCGATGAAGTCCTCGCAGTCGGAGATCTTGCTTTCCAGCAGAAGTGTTTGGAACGGATAAAGAAATTTAAAAAAGATGGGACAACGATCATCCTGGTTTCGCATGACATCAGCTCAATTCGGCAACTTTGTGATGATGTGCTCTGGCTTAGACACGGTGTGGTGGAAGCCTATGGTCCAACGGAAGTGGTTGTGGGGGAATATGTGGCAGAGATGACCGCCGAAACTCGAAAGCGGACACCTGAGGAAGTGCCGGTAGTGTACACTGAGACAGGAACGCCACTAATTGTGAATCAGAATCGATTTGGTTCCCAGGAAATCTCCATTACAAACGTAATGTTATTCGGCCAGCAAGGATTACCTGCCCTTGAAATTGACAGCGGTGATGCGTTAAGGGTCGAAATTGAATTTGCTAAGAAAAGCAGTATTACACACCCTATCTTTGGGGTCACAATTACGCGAGAAGATGGCTTTGTTTGTTTTGATTACAGCAGCGAAAGCAGTCTTTTGAATACAGAAAACATCGGGGAAAAAGGGGCGATGAAGCTTCTTCTAGATCGTTTGGATCTCACAGGGGGGCGCTATTTTGTTGATGTCGGGATTTATCACAAGGATTGGACATACGCTTTCGATTATCACTGGCATGTTTATCCCCTGATTATTAGAGCTACCAAAGGTGTAAAGGGAATTATCCGTCCACCATCACATTGGATTTTGGAAAGTGTAGCTAGGGATTGACCTTTTTTTAAATACCTGGGCCTCTAGATAGATAGAAGGAAGAATCAAATACATCATGAGGAATAACCAGCTAAACAAACATCTGATAACCAAAAAAATCATTTTGGTTTTTTGGGGAATTTTTGTTTTGGTTACACTTGCCGCTGTCTATCCTCGAATTTTTGATCTCATTTCCGGTGTTGGGATAACTCGCCAACTCCTGGTAACGAATATAACCTCTTCAAGAACTTTGATTGCGTTTTGGGCAGTATGTTGGGGTGTTTTTTTAATTTGCCTTCTCTCAGCCTGGTTTGGAAATCAAAGTGTTGTAATTTCTATAAAGGTCTACTTTATTCTCTTTGGTTTAACACTTGCGGTTGGAATTTTTGGGGGGGTTTTAATGTTGGTAATCAAAGAATTTGCAATCGAAGCCTTGGAGAGAATTTCATGGGGGGTTATAGGCGCGAGTTTAATCATTATTGCGGCGACTATTCAAGGAAGATGGCTTTTCTCAAGCTTCTTTAAAAATACGCCTTCCAATCTAGTGGAACGGGCTATTTTTCAAATCGCGTTGGGTTGGGGTTGTATTTCATATCTATCGATGTTACTCGCATTTCTTGGCTTATATCAGCCTTTGTACTTAAGGATGTTGATAATTGGGACATTGGTAATTGGCGTTATTCAAAAAGGGATCGAGATCAGGAATTCGGGTAAACCAATAACTATCCCGCGATCTTTCAAAATTTCATTGAACGACCCTTCTCAATGGATTTGGATCGGGGTTGTTTTTGTGGCAGGAATGATCTCGTTGGTAGGCGCATTCGCCCCTGAAATTGAATATGATGCTTTGTGGTATCACTTGTGGCTGCCGCTTCAATGGCTTAAAGCCGGCCGCTCTGTGGATTTGATTGAAGAATACATATCTCTTTACCCTATGAATTGGAGCTTCATTTATGGGGCCGCAATGATATTTGGGAATGTGATCAGTGCGAAATTAATTCATTGGTTTACATTTGTCTTGTTATCGATGGCGGTCTTTCAATTCACACGAAAATTCTTCCCAGAAGCATCGCCATTGCTTGCCGTTGCCTTTTTTGTTTGTACACCTACCGTTTTGTGGGAATCATCCACTGCTTACAATGATCTTGGGTTGGCGTTTTTCCTTTTTCTAGCCGTATATTCGCTGGAAAACTATTTCGAACACGAGAGTAGAAAATGGTTGGTTATTTCGGGGCTGATGGTAGGTTTAGCTCTGGGCATCAAACACCTTGGATTATTTTCATTACTGTTGTTGAGTGTTATGCTCTTCGTTCGGCGGGGATTCCAAAAGAATTGGATTAAGAAAAGTCTTTTGGATTTACTGATATTTGTTTCAATTAGCATGGCTTTAGGTTTCCCCTATTATTTGAGAAGCTTCTTTGCTTCTGGAAACCCATTTTTCCCGGAAATGTACTCCATCTTTGGCGCTTTCCCTGCTGAACGGTGGAGTGTGGTTACTGAAAATGGATTGAATGCTTTTAAGGCGCGCTTTGGAGTAGGACGGTCTATCCCGGTTTTACTGACATTGCCCTGGTGGATCACCGTCAGATCTTACCGATTTGGGGGTTCGCTTGGTCCAATTTTCATTTTTTTACTCCCCTGGGTCTTTCCGGGATTTAAAAATATCAAAATTCAATCACTTGCCGGATATTCCATCGGATACATGGTTTTATGGTCTTCCCCTGCCAGTAGTTTTCAACTCAGATTCCTTGTACCACTGGTACCAATTCTTTGTATCCTTGCGGCAATAGGGTTCAAAACGCTGATTTCCTTTGCCGAAACCACGGTCAATAGTAGAGGGTACCGATTTTTTTCAACCTTCATTGCGTTCGTCTTTCTGCTACAGATGCCGCCCTTTTCAAATTTATCGGATGGCAGGGAATTTGATGAATGGGTTACTCATGTGATTCGGCAGGTCCCAATTGGAGTGGTAACAGGTTCTGAATCCCAAGATTTTTACTTATCCAGAACGGTTCCATCCTATTCAGCCTGGCAGTATATCAATCAAAATACCCCCGAAGATTCTCGTATACTTACATTTTCTGGGGGTGATCAATTGTATAGCCAGAGAAAGCGCATCTGGAGTGACGCGACCATTGCCAGGCCTGGAACCTGGGGGGCATTAGATAAAAATGAGGTGATCCTTTGGTTAAGGAATAACCATATCAGTTATGTATTGAGTGATAAGCAAATTGAAAACTCGAATGGGCAATATACACCTGTTGTTTTACGAAAAGATTTCATTTCAGAATGCCTGAGATCTGAGTTTGATAGTCCTCGATTTATCGTATATCAGGTGACTTGTCCTTGAAGGATCTGATATAAATATTAAGAAGAGAATATGTTAAATAAATTGCCATTGGTAAGCATCATAATTCCGACCCATAATCGCCAGGAGTATTTGAGGGATGCAATTGATTCGGCGATTGCTCAAACATACCCCAATCTTGAAATTATAGTTGTGGTAGATGGTTCAGTTGATTGTACGGAGGACCTGTTAAAAAACTATCAGGGGAAGCTCACTGCTGTCACTCAGCAAAATTTGGGCGTGTCTGCTGCCAGAAATATGGGGCTTGAAATCGCTAAGGGTGAGTACATATCATTTTTAGACGACGATGATATTCTTCTTCCCCAGAAAATTGAAAAGCAAGTGCAATGGCTGATGGCTCATCCATCCTACAAGTGGGTGCATTGCCGGTATTTTCTCATGGATCAAGAGGGTAGATTCCTGGAAAAAATTGGCCTGCTCCCTCAAGGAATGATTAAGCCAATTCTTCTATCTCAGAACTTTATCTGGGTAGGAGCACCGTTAATTGAGCGCTCGCTGCTACTCTGCGCGGGATCGTTCAGTCACCATTACACGGTAGCTGCGGATTACGATCTGTGGTTAAGGATTTCTAACTGCACGGAATACCTCGGATGCATTCAGGAACCGTTAGGTGCGTATCGCCTGCATAAAACAAGCATGATCAAGAATACGGAAAAATTGGAACAAGAGATATTTTTAATTTTGGACCGCCAGTTAAAAACTCAATCAGAACAAAATTATTCGTTGAGATTAATCAACAATGTTTATTCAGCATGGTGGTTGTGGCTTTCTCTCAGATATCTTGATTCGTCGGGATTAAACAACGCCCAAAAATGTATAAAAATGATGCTAACCTATGAGCCGCAGTTATTGAATGATCTCCGTCCTTACCTCAGAAGAGCTGCACAAGAAGCCAATGATTGGCGTGTG
>Ga0209269_1000681_pt1 | contig 26920 bp, 30 predicted proteins | sample MTBAKMMethaMetaG_FD_187455 | JGI IMG/M metagenome (GOLD analysis project Ga0209269, IMG submission 187455) | Enrichment culture microbial communities from Arthur Kill intertidal strait, New Jersey, USA, that are MTBE-degrading - MTBE-AKM (Arthur... | ecosystem: Environmental > Aquatic > Marine >... | reverse complement strand
CGTCCAATGCCTTATCGTCCTTCTCGAAGAGGTAGTACTGGTACTTGAAGACCGAACAGATCTCCGGCTTACCTCCAAGCTTCCTCTGTTCCTCGACCGAGACCTGCCCGCCGGTGAAGGCGTTGCCAATCTTCTTCTTGACCTCCTTGGGCTTATCGGTGGTGAATATGGTGGTCTGCGGCTGTGATGAGGACATCTTGTCGCTCCCGGTCAGCCCGGGGAACATCTTGTTGTGGATGAGGGCCGGTTTAGGATATCCGAGCAGAGGGGCGACATCCCTGGCCACTCGGAAGTGGGCGTCCTGGTCGATGCCGCAAGGGATCAGGCAAGGGGTCTTCTTACCGTACAGCGCGTCCTCGATGAAGCAGGGTGCGGCCTGAATGCTAGTGTAGAAGATGCTGCCCAGGTTGTTGCTGTTGTCGAAACCGAAGACAGCCTTGGCGGTGGAGAAGGTGACACGCTTGGCCACCTTGAGCGCCAACGGGTACAGTAGCTTGATCTGCTCGGTGTCGATGACCACCTTTGTCCTCTCCGGCTCGAAGCCCAGGGCTATGAAGTCGAGAATGTTCTCATAGGTGGCGCGCCTGGTGTCCTCCAGCGTAAGGTTCTCATTGAACAGATACTTCTCGTCGTCGGTCATCTGGAAGTACAGATTGACCTTGAAGAGGTCCTGCAGGTACTTGGTGAACATCCATGGCATCAGGTGTCCCAGGTGGGTTCCCCCCGATGGCCCACGGCCGGTATACAGGAAGAACGGCTGTCCCTTGTCGTAAAGGTCGAGAATCCCTTCCAGGTCCCTCTGGGAATATACCACCCCTCGTCGGAGCATGGGATGGAGCTCGCCATATCCGGCCAGCCGGTCCAACAGATCGCGGTCGATCTTCTTGGTGCCGAACCGGGTTATGAGCTGATCGTAGTCGATCTCGCCAGAGACCTCCCAGGGAGTGACCTTGAAGTCGTCGTTCATCGTATACAAGGCCGCAGGAACGGTTTACTGGTTCAAAAGGATTGTTGATGTAAGGGTCCATTGCCACGCGCCAGCTCCCTTGCGCGCATCAGGAACCTTTCCAAGTTGGCGGTGCCGCAGGGGCGGTTCTCATGCGTCAAGCCCAGTTCCTCTGCGAACCTGCGGGACATCTCCTCATATTTCTCCGCCTCGCCGACGTCAGTGTCCACATAGACGCACAGCTCGTAGTTCTCGAAGAGCATGTCCAGGAAGAACTTGGGTTCGTAGCCCTGGTCCACCATGGCGTCCAGATGCAGTTCCTTGATCGCACCCTCGATGCCCCTCAAGGCCCAGCCCGGGGTATTGAACCATGTACCTCCGCATAGCCGCTTCTGTCTCTCGTATTCCACTGGTCCCAATATCGCCGCTATGCAGTCGTCCCCTTCCAGCATGATGGTGGGGACCTTCAACTGGGCGGTAACACCGGACAGCGATTGGCAGACAGCATAGCCTAGGAAGACGGCGTCCACCTGGCCTTGCAGAGCGTTCACTTTGTCCAGCACCTTGGCGCGAAGCTCGTCCGCGTTGATATGGAGGGCGAACTCCAGGTATTCCTTGTGAACCACATCCTCCCAGCCTTCCGTGAGCTTGTCCAGTTCCGGTTTTAGGATCTCGCAGGCGATGATGGCCAAACGCCCGCGGCTCACTTCCCCCTCGGCGCCCATGATCGGATCACGTCTCCTTCGGAGGTAGAACGAAGAGGCGGCGTAGATACGATAATGCCTCCTCCCAGTCTTGGCAATCAATGATCGAATCGGAAATGGGATTGTCGTCATCCAAGGTCCACATGTGATCGGGAGCGGGAGAATCGAAATGGATCAGCATGATGCGGTAGCCGCCTTTCCTTTTAGGATCATTTTTGGGGCTGGACACCACAGAGGCTCCATAATCGTTCGGAAAACGGTAGATGTTGTGGAACCTGTCCCCCTCCATGCAACCGCAGGTACATTTGGCGTTCAGATCGACAATATATTCATCGAATTCCAACTCGGTCCCTCGTTCGTTATTTAAATATTTCTTATCTGCGCATTCCCGAAGGCAGTTCTAATCGGTTCTCACCAATAAATGCTGAACAAGGTGATATTTCTTCCTAACGATAGCGAAGTGTTTAATATGGAAATAAAATAGTAACGATTACTATTATGAACTCGTACCCCACCCGTTGGACCAAGCAGATGAAGGTCGTGGTGGACATCGTTTACGATGGCCAGACCCCCATCACCGCGGACCAGGTATACGAAAAGGCTAGGGCGATATTGCCCCGCATAAGCTTGGGAACGGTGTATCGCAACCTCAATAGACTGGTGCAGACCGGCCTGATATCAGAGTCCAAGGTCGGGTCGGTGCAATGCTTCTTCCCCCACCCCTATTCGAACACGCACCTGGAGTGCAAGATGTGCGGCAAGCTTTTCAGCGTGAGCTACGAACTGCAGCTGGCACAGGTGGCCAAGGAGACGGGTTTGCGGTTGGACGGGTATGAGCTCAGATTAAAGGGTCTTTGCAAGGAGTGTGCCTCCAAATGCACATAATGGAAGGTTATCTGGATATTATCTGGTGCTTGCTATGGGCAGCATTGTCCATACCGTTCCTGGTCTATGGCTTCTACTCCATCAAGAGAATAATTAAGGACGACCCAGGACAGAAGACGGTGCTCGCGCTGTCCGGAGCCTTCATATTCGTTCTCTCATCGCTCAAGCTGCCATCCGTTACCGGGTCTTCCTCCCACCCGACCGGTACCGGATTCTCCACTATGTTCTACGGGGTGGGAGTCACTTCAGTTCTTGCCCTGATCGTCCTGGTGTTCCAGGCGCTGCTATTGGCCCACGGGGGACTGACCACTCTAGGGGCCAACGTATTTTCCATGGGCATCGCCGGTCCGTTCATCGCCTACATGGCCTTCAAGGCCATGACCAAGGCCGGGGTGGCAACCCCGGTCAAGGTGTTCATCACCGTGATGTTGGCAGACCTAGCGACCTATGTGATGACCTCCATACAGCTGGCCCTGGCCTTCGGTCCATTCACCGAATCCTTAACGGATTTCCTTGCCGTGTTCGCCGTCACCCAGATCCCGCTAGGAATAGTGGAGGGCATACTGTTCGCCATCTTCGTGGATTACCTGGAAAGGGCCAGGCCCGACCTTACCGAAAAGGTCCTGCTCAGGAAGAGGAGGGTTGCCGTTGAACCATAGATATTATTATGCGTTGGGCTTCGCAGCGGTCGCCATGCTGTTGATCTCGGCCATGCTGCTCAATCCTGGGTCCGAGTTCGGAGGCACCGACGACAGTGGTGGTGACGTGATAGGGGACCTCGATCCTGATTACGAGCCTTGGTTCCAGAGCCTATGGGAACCGTCCGGGGAGCTGGAGACCCTGCTGTTCTGTTTGCAGACGGCGATCGGGGCCCTGATAATCGGGTACTTCATAGGTTCCAACCGACAAAGGAACAGGCCGTCCCAGGCCGAGCAGGGAAAGGTCTGATCACATGTTCGAACTGGACGAACTGGCCTACAGATCGGCATGCCTGAGATGGTCCCCCATGGGAAAGTTCCTGTTCGTCCTCACACTATTGGTCTCTTCCCTGCTGGCCAAGTCGCTGCTGATCCCTATGGTGGTCTTGATCGTAGGAACCACACTACTTGGGTACTCAATTCATTTCAGGATCCCTCGGGTCATCGGGATCATATTGCTGGAGGCCATGGGAATGATCGTCCTGGGCGGCATCATCATTGCCGCGGTGACCCCCGGGACCACGGTGTTCTCATTGAACCTAGTCCTATTCAAGATCGGTTTCTCCGACAAGGGGCTGTTCACCGCATCTTTGGTCACCGTGAGAGCGTTGGCAGGCATGACCGTCATGCTCTTCTTCGCCACCTCCACTCCCATACCCTACTTCGCGGACATGCTATTGAGACTAAAGGTGCCCAAGGAGTTCGCGGAACTGATGACCATGGTCTACCGTTACTCCTTCATGCTCTTCGACGAGGCGGGCAGGATGTACCTGGCAGCGCAGTGCAGGCTGGGGTTCAAGGGAAAGATCAACACTCTTCGCACCTATGCCAAGATGATAACGGGCATGTTCATCCGCTCCCTCGAGACCGCGGAACGACAAAACGTTGGTCTGCAATGTCGCAACTACCAGAACAACGTATGTCTTTTCAGGGAGCCCAAGGGCATAGGATATGCATGGGTTATGATAAGCGTCGTAAGCTTCCTAGCGCTGTTCCAGCTTAACGAAATATGCGTTCATGTTGGTATCATGTTGGGGTGAGTCTATTGGCCAATACTTTGGTGGAATGTAAGAACCTCAGCTTCGAGTATCCGAACCGAGGCATGGCGCTCAGGGACGTCTCCCTCCGGATCGAAGAGGGGAAAAAGACCGCGATCCTCGGTCCCAACGGAGCAGGTAAGTCCACTCTCTTCCTACATTTCAACGGCGTGCTCAAGCCTAGGTCTGGGCAGGTGATGTTCGATGGAAGACCCATCGTATACCGCAACAAAGAGCTTAGCCAACTGCGGAAGGAAGTGGCGGTCATCCTCCAGAACCCCGACGATCAGATATTCTCGGCCACGGTGGAGGAGGACGTGGCCTTCGGACCGCTGAACCTAGGGCTTCCACGGGACGAGGTGGCGGCCAGAGTTGACGAGGCGCTGTCCTTGGTTGACATGTCCCACATCAGGGAACGTCCCTCGCAGCAGCTGTCCTTCGGGCAGAGGAAGCGACTGGCCTTGGCCGGGGCGCTGGCCATGCGCCCTAAGGTCCTGATCATGGACGAGCCCACCGCTGGCCTCGACCCTCACATGGTCCAGGAGGTGCTGGAGCTTACCGAGGAACTGCACATGAAAGGCATCACTTTGGTCATGTCCACTCACGAGATGGAGGTGGCCTATTCATGGGCCGAAGATTTCAAGGTCGTGCATCAAGGGCGCCTAATGTACTCCGGTCCAGCCGACGGTCTCTTCACCAACCGATCATTGTTGGACATGCTCGGGTTCCAGGCTCCAACGGTATATAGGATGAACGAGGAGATGTGCCGTTCAGGGCTTTTCGATAGAGAACCAGTGCCCAGGGACATGACCGAGATGCGTTTGAAGGTCTGCCGTATGAACCGCCGTTCGGTCGGAGGTATGCGCATCAAGGAAGTGGACACTGAAAGAGTACCGACCATAATCGAAGTGCATGGTCTTATCTCTCAGGGGAAGGCTGTCGGTTATTACGGTTCGACGGCCAAGCACCTGCTGGCCATGACCCTACCTTCGGACGTGCGCCTGCCTGGGCTGACCGGTTGCCTGGACAAGATGATAGATGGAAGAGAGGCGGTACTTTACGCCGAACCGAAGCTCGTTCCCTCGATAGTCCATCATATTAATAGTTTGGCCCAGCGTTACGAACTCAATATCAAGGTGAATTAATAGCGACCAGTATGCGCAGGAAGATGTCCGCGAGGGCTCTTAGTTAACGATTGTATTATAAATACATGTTGAATTCGAATGACTAACGTATTATTTGATAGTGGAGGCAATACGATGGAACTAGGATTAGGCATCGATACCGGGGGAACTTATACGGACACAGCTTTGGTGGATCTCAGCAACGGAAGGGTGCTGGCAAAGGCCAAGGCACTTACCACCAGGAACGACCTTAGCATAGGCATCTCCGGATCGATCAACAATCTAGGTTCTGTTCCCTTCAATGATATTCGACTGGTATCGCTCTCCTCCACTTTAGCCACCAATTCGGTGGTCGAGGGAAAGGGATGCCGGGTGGCACTGATCATCGCTGGCGAGGAGTACAGGGAGAGCGTCCCGGTGGAGCACGTAGTAAAGGTCCAGGGGGGGCATACCATCCGTGGTAAGGCCACCTGCGACATCGATCTGGCGGCGGCCAAGGACTTCGTTCAGGGCATCGCGGACCAGGTCGACGCCATCGCCGTCTCCACCTTCTTCAGTGTGCGCAATCCGGAGCACGAGATCGCTTTAAAGAAAATGATAACTGAGAACTGGGGCATTCCTGTGGTTTGCGGTCATGAGCTGTCCACCCAACTTGGGTTCCATGAGAGGACGCTTACCGCAGTGCTGAACGCCAAGCTCATCCCCATAATGGCCGATCTGATACAATCGGTCAAGAAGGTCCTGACCCACAACAAGGTCCTCTCCCCGCTCATGATCGTTAAGGGAGACGGTTCTTTAATGGGCGAGCAGCTGGCAAAGGAAAGGCCGGTGGAGACGATCCTTTCCGGTCCGGCGGCCAGTCTCATAGGGGCCAAGAACCTCACTGGTGAGGATGATGGAGTGGTGGTCGACGTAGGCGGTACGACCACCGACATCGGCGTCCTACGCGGAGGAAAGCCGCGTCTGGACCCCGAAGGGGCCATCATCGGTGGATGGCGCACCAGGGTCAAGGCCGCGGACATTTCCACCTCCGGTATCGGCGGGGACAGTCGGGTGGTCATCGTTAACGGGGAGATCATGTTGGGGGCATTAAGGGTCATGCCACTGTGCATCGCCTCCTCTCAGTACCCCAGATTGCGCGAGGGTCTGAAGAAGGTGCGGGATATGCGGCAGACCCCGCAAGCCACTCACATAGCCCTAGAGAACGTCCTACAGGCGGACGAGTTCTTCATTTTCTCCCGAATGGCCAAGGGATACGACCTTTCCCAGAACGAACAGGTACTGATCGACCTTATCAAGGAGGACCCGAGGTCCCTCCGTGAAATATCAGAGATCACCGGGGTGCATCCATACAGCTACAACGTGCGCAAGTTGGAAGAACTGGGTATAATCACCAGAATAGGTTTCACCCCGACCGATGCCCTGCACGCCTCTGGCGAATACGTGGAATACGATGCGGAGGCGTCGATATTGGCCGCTGAGTACCGGGCCGTACTTTGCGGAATGGAGGTCAAGGAATATTGTGCCGCGGTCAAGGAAGCGGTCATTCAGAAGATCACCAGGGAGATCATATATCGCCTGGTCTACGAGGATTGCGCTAAGATGTCCCACTGTTCGGTGTGCGACACCCTGTTCGAGAAGATGATATCCAAACAGGCGGGCATAGACTTCTCCGCTGACCTGTGTCTACACAAGAAGATCATCGGTATAGGGGCTCCTATCGCGGCATATCTGCCATCAGTGGCCCAACGTTTGAACACCAGTCTGCTGATGCCCGTGAACTCGGATGTCGGCAACGCCGTTGGGGCCATAACCGGCAGCATCATGGAGTCGGTGGACGTGCTGATTAAGCCCAAGCCCGGGCTGGGGGTCATGGAGGACCCCCCGTGCACCATGCACTCCATGGCCGAGATGAGGGAGTTCGAGACCATCAGTGAGGCGGTGGGTTATGCGCGGTCCTGGGGCGAGAACACCGTTAAAAGGATGGCGGCTATGGCCGGAGCCGACGGGATCGAAGTGGTGGTGGACAACCACCGGATCATGGGACAGATCGGTAAGTCCTGGGGCGATGGGCTGCTTCTTGAGGTTCAAGTGAAGGTCACAGCCGTGGGCAAGCCTCGCATGTACTTCGAGGTGGAACATGACACAGACGAAGATTGACGTGGCGATCTGCAGCGGGTTCAGCCCGGGGGCCCGCGTGCTCAGGGCCGCCGTGCGAGAGCTGGCCAAGGAGGAGGACATCCGGGTCATCACCGTGGCGCCCGCCCTAGCGGAACTCCCTAAGGCCGTCGATGAGATGCGGTCCTTGAGCACCGGGAACGTGATAGTGGTCGACGGATGCGAAGGGGGATGCGGGCTTCAGGTGCTGAACCGCTTTGAGGTGCTGCCCTCCTCCATCGTCATGATAAAGAAGCACTTCAATGTGACCAGAAAGGGCATAGACGAGGCTAAGGCACAGATCCGAGAGGCTCTCCAGGAGGTACGAGGCTCATGAGAAAGGGCGTCGTCGTCTGCGGGGCCAATGGGGAACGAGGGTACCTTCTGGAGAAGGTGACCGAAATGTTCGCCAAGACCAACATGGACAAGGTCATCCAGTTCTCGGTATGCACCGTTGGCCTAAGTCCGATAATGCTAGAGATGGGCGGGGTGGACATGGGTTCACTGGTCACGGTCAACGGCTGCCGTAACCGCTGCTGCGACCGGTTGATGGAAAAGAACGGGTTGAAGATCGGATGTTCGATCACGGTAGATGATCACGTGGAAAGGTCGTTGAGACCCTGTCAGTTCACATCGGACTTCGATTTCCCGGAGCCGGGGGAGGACGAGGTCAGGGCAGTGGTCATGGCCATGGAGGATGCTATCCAATGATCAGCGGCTCTTCTTCCAACCCTGTTCCTTGTAATAGTCGCTGACCACAGATGACACGTGCTGGGAAAGCATTCTCTCCCTCATCTCGCCCTGGACATGAGGGGTCTCCCGGATATAGAACTCGTGATCGCACTTTGCGCAACGCACCTTAGGACAGGAGTTCATGACCTCAGGACATCCACGACAGGCGAAGGTCCTGGCGTAGGTGATGGAGAACTCGAATCCGCAGCTAGGACATTTGAACTTGCGAATGGAATCCATGCTGTTACGGGAAATGCCCTTGGCGCGCATGGCCTGGTAGTAAGTGTCCATATTAGCTCACCCGTGATGTGCGGCGCTCTTCTCCGTCTCGAAATAGTCCTTGACCACCTTGAACTTAACATCGTATTTTGATGCCAGGCCCTCCAGGGTGCCCATGGTCTGCTCGCGGACCTCAGGGTCCCATATGCCATGAACTATGACATGTACGATGATATCCGCGTTCTCAACGATGTCCGTTTTGAGATGCTTGGTGACATTCACCTTCATGTTCTGATGTACGAGGGAGAACGCCACGTTGGAACCCTCGTCCACCATCATGAAGGCCTTGACATGCCCGACCAGGTCCGCTCCATGGTGCAGGCAGGCGTCGGTGGCATCTATGATCAGTTCCTCGACGAACGAAAGGGCCTTGCTGGCAGGAGCGCCCTTTCCGAAGTCAGCGCTCATGTGCAAGGAGAACTTGCCCAGCTCATCGACGGCCCGGTGCATCTCCAGATGCAGTTCGTCATCTTCATCAAGTTCGGTCATTGATCGCCACCTCCGTATTGCTTCTTCAACATCTCTTTCTCGTACGATTCGTCGTACCTGGGCGAGGTCCGGGTCTCTATCAATAGGGCCGCCTCCTTCACTCCCTGGTTGTTTCTTCCGGAACCGTACATGATCTCCGCGTTGGGATTGATGGACTTGGCGAACTTCACCGACAGGTCCACCTTCTCCTGGGTCGCGCCGTCTATCTTGTTTATGAAGACCACGTCCGCCTCGCGGATCTGGGTCTCCACCAAACGTCGCACCGCCTGCATCAGCTCTTCGATCCTGAGGGAATCGACCAAGGTAATGACCGGGGCGTGGACGATTACCTCCCCATCCATCTCCTCCTCGGAATACTCCGCCGCCCGCTTGAGGCCCCATGGAATGGCCACTCCTGAGGGCTCCACGATGACGATGTCAGGTCCGAAGGTCTTGTGCAGGATGGCGATGGTGTTGGCGAAGTTACCGGCGATCTGACAGCAGATGCACCCTCCAGAGATCTCCTTGGCCTTAAGGCCGTACATCTCGATGAACTTGGCATCGACGTTGATCTCACCCACGTCGTTCACGATTATGGCTATCTTGTGACCGTGGTCCACGAGGACCTTGGCCAATTCGATCAGGAAAGTGGTCTTCCCGCTACCCAGGAAACCAGCGACTTGTGCGATCTTCATCGTTTCACCAGTATGCTCACAAATCAAGCTCCAAGTATGAATATCTTCTTCAAATGGAAAGAAAAATAAAGGGATGGCCAAAGGCCATCAGTTGCAGCCGACCTGTCCGTACTGCTTGACGGTGTCCACGACCTCCTTGATGTTCTCCAGGCGGGTGGTGATCGCGGGAGGCACCTCGCAACCGGAAGCGACACAGTATCTGGACTTCAGGCCACGAGCGCACAGAGCGGTCTTGACCTCCTGAACCAGGTTCATTGTGGTCTTCTGCATCTTCTCCTGGCTCCAGCGCACGAAGCCCTGGGGGTCGATCTGTCCAGCAATCAGACAGTTGTCCGCGTAGCCCTTTTCGATGGTCTCCTTCGGTGAAGGGGAGCCGGGTATCAACGGGTAGTAGGCCATGGAATAGATGGTCGGCTTCATCTTGTTGATCTGGGTGTCCAAATGGGGCAGGTCTGCGCAGTTGTGTATACAGTTGGCCATTCCTTCTTTGGCCACAAGTTCGTTCAGCTGTCCAGCGTACTTATGCTGTCCCTCGAACTCATCGTATTCGGCGTCACCAAGGCAGGAGTACGAACCCCAGAGATAATCCCAGACCAAACCGGCCGGTTTGGCTTTGGCCATGCCCTTCACCATCTCGATGTCGTACTCAGTGATGGTCGCAAGGGCCTTGTGCACTGCGGACCGGTTGTTGTACATGTCCATGAAGACCTTCTCCGCGCTCGCAGCCTGGGTCAGCACCAGTAACGGACCTTCTACGAATCCCGCGGTGATGGTCTCGTTCTTCAGGGCATCAACGAAGAGCTTGGTCCCCTCGATCAGCACACTCGAGCGCCCCTTGGTTACATCAGGAACCTGTAGCTTCTCATAGTCTTCAGGTCCTTTGATCACAGGGTCATCCACAAAGGGGGTGTTCTGCTCGTCCATCCTTACATGGGCGCCCATGTCCCCGGCCATGACCGAAAGGTCCATCAGGCCGATGGTGAAGTCAAAGTCGAAGTACTTCTGCCCGGAGATGAACCCCTGGGCAAACTTCTTTGGGTCAGAGCACCAGTCCCTGTACAGCATCGAACCGTCACCGACCGTCCTGCGGCACACTCCGCAAGCGATGGGATACACCGGCAATCTGTCCACCGGCTGATTGGTCAACGCGGCGACGCACCTTTCCAAATGGTTCATCGTGTCAGCCATCTCACATAACCCCCTTCACTTTCTTGACCGCCTCCTGGGCGTTTATGGCGTGCATGTCCGCACCGATATCGTCAGCGAAAGGCTGGGACGTCGGAGCTCCGCCGATGATGATCTTGACCTTCATACGATCCCCGCCTTCGATCAGTCCGTCCACGACCGCCTTCATACCGTCCATGGTAGGTGTCATGAGGGTGCTCATGGCGATCAGGTTCGCGTTTTCGTTCTTGACCGAGTTAACGAAGTTCTCGATGGGCACGTCCCTGCCATAGTCATGCATGTCAAGGCCAGCTGCGGTCAGCATGGTCTTTACTATGTTCTTGCCGATATCATGGACATCGCCCTCGACGACCCCTATCACCCCTACCATTTTCTTACCCGCATCCTCCTTGGGGATGAACGGCAGAAGTATGTCCAGCCCACCATACATGGCGTTGGCGGCCAGCAGCACTTGGGGCAGGAAGAACTCATGCTTGGCGTACTTATCGCCAACGATGGTCATTCCCTTGACCAGGCCCTGATCGATAGCGTCTAGGGCCTTCACTCCACCATCCAGGGCCTCCTTGGCCAATCTGGCGGCGTCGGCCTTGTTACCCACGATCACGGCCTTCTCCATTGCAGCCAAAATTTCCTGTCCTTGCATATTTTCACTCCTCTCCACTAACAACCTTGCGTTGTGAAAATTAACAGTGTATTAGGGGTTATAAACCATTGTTATGGATGGATTATCCATCCTGTTATTTCTCACAGAAATTCTACGTATCCAGCATTAACGGGGGTTTATGTGGATGGATAGGCTTATTAGAAAATGTGGGATGTATAACAATCATTAAATAGGGATTAAAAAACGCACCTCAACCCTTCGGGGATTGAAACATTTTTGCGATATTATCACGGTCTAAAGTTGAGTGCGATCCATACTTGTGCCGGATATTGATCTGTTATAATGCACACCATTCGCTCAGGGATCGCTGATGTTCATATCGCTCTCTGGGATAATCGTAAATGGTTCATTGGACGATGGGCGCATAATTTTTTATATGTTGCCGAGTGATATTAACTAATACACACTTAAAATTGCGATTGAGCGAATTAAATTAATTTAGATTCAATAAAATAGGTTGGTGAGTTATCTGGACGATGATATCACGCCATTGGAGAGATTTGAAACCATTCTCGATCTAGGAGAGGTGGATCGGTTACCTGCGGTGCACCCGTTACAAACAGGTACAATCGAACTTATGAAAGGTTCAGGGTTCTTCTGGCCGGATGCGCATAGAGACCCAGTCAAAATGGCTGGACTATCGTACGCATCTCATGAGGTGATCGGGTTCGAAAGCGTCAGAATACCCTTCGACACCACCATGGAGGCGGAGGCACTTGGTTGTGCGTTGAATTGGAGGCCGGGACGACTCACGCCTAGCATTAAAGCTCCCCTCATTCAAGACATCGAAATGGTCGATAAGATCGAAGTGCCAGAAGTGAGGAACACTGGACGATTACCGATAGTCATGGAAGCTGGCCGAATCCTATCCACGAAGACGCGGTCCGAAAAGATCCCGCTGATATCAGGAATCGTCGGACCATTCATGATCGCTAGCCAATTGAGGGGCATCGAACATTTTCTTGTAGAAACGTTCGAACAACCAGACCTATCGCGTAAATCGGTTGAGATAGCTACCAAATTCTGTATCGAATATGCGAAGGAGATGGAAAATGCAGGAGCGGACGTAATCACACTGGCCGATATATCCTCCACCGATCTCGTCAGTCCTTCTGATCATGATATGTTCTCCAGATCGTACAACGAGAGGATCATAAAAAGCAGCCACTTGCCCTTCGTGCTCCACATATGCGGAGATACGAACATCATATTGAACAGTCTGGTCTCAACCGGCGCAAATGCGGTCAGCATCGATGCCATGGTGGATATGGCCGAACTCAAACGCGTGGCCACAGGAAAGTGCGCGGCGGCGGGAAATATCAGCGTCGTTAGATCACTGTTCAAGGGAAATCCCGAGGCGGTCATCGAAGAGACTAAGAATGCCATAAAGAAGGGGGCTGACATCCCATGTGGGAGCTGCGGTTTTGTTCCCCGCACCAGCAACGACAACCTGAAGGCGATGGTTTCCGCCATCAAGAAATATGGTGTGAAGAACTGATTCAGAGGACGAAAAGCCTTTTTCCCGTTCACAACGGTTGCATCAGATGTCAGGAGAATGGCACTAACGATTGTTGAACATTGAATTTGGCGCGCGTTAATTCATTCCGCGCAGCCATGTTCTTCGGATCATGGATGATAGACGGTAAGATGGAAATATGGTACCCCCGATTTAATACTGTTATCCATGTTCAAATTTCAAAGGTCTCAAGAGGTCATTAAGATCAGAAAAACTGATTTCGGAGGGCAGCCAGGGGAGAGAAGGACCGCCTTGGTTCTACCCCTCCGATCCCTCGGCTATAGGGGGATCAAAGAATTGACCGATATTATTGATCAAAGGAACATAGAGGTCCCGATCGCTTTTTTCATCGATCCATCGGATCGTAATGCTAATATCCAATTTGATGTGGCCATCTCTATGCAGGACGTGCCAATGATCATCGGTTCCGCGGAGAACCCATCGGCGTTCGATCTGGTTCATAGAGCGAAGGACATGGGGGAATTGGACCGTTTAATATTGGGCGGTTTAAATATTACCACCGATAACTCGGTCTGGGACCGCGTCCGTACCAGCGATCTGAGATCGGTGATACTGAACGCCTATAACCCTGAGGATCCCTCTTTGAAAGGTCGTATATACGCCATAGAGGGCGGAGGGGGCGTCATAGAAGAAGGATTGCTGGAGAGAGCAGATAAGTTCGGCGTCACCAACACTCTGTTGGACCTTGGCGGACCCGATAGGCCGGGAAGCGGCCTCCGTGCACTTTTTGTGGCCAAGGCCAAATGGGGTCTACCATGCACGATCGACCTGGGAAAAACGATCGATGAGCCGGACCATGTGGCAGCAGTGACGTTGATCCAAAGCGCGGGAGCGGACTTCATCATCGCGGGACGGTCGGAACTGTGGGGTCCACTGTCTCGAACCTTGTCCTTCAACGATTCCTTGATAAGCCATGCCGTGGAAGAGCGCTAAGCGCTGTCCAATCATCATTATCCATTCAGATACCTCTTCATGCTAGCATAGAATTTAAGGGATGGAACCTGGACCACCAACCAATCGATCGCATCGATGAAGACCTCGAACTCCGTTGAGACCACCGCATCTCCGCTAGAGGTCATCAACTGCTGACTGGGCATGCGCAACAGGAGACTGGACACTCTATTGACCTGATCCTTCAGAACCTTGCTCCAATCCATAGGGCCGCGAAGAGGTTCAGGCAGTTGGACGATCATCGGTCCATCTGGATAGGGTCCGGGGTTGTTCTGTTCGCATTCTTTAATGCACCTTCGCAGCTTCTCCATCCTGGCCTCATCGAAATCGAACAGGGGGTCGGCCCAATCTATGGTATCCGCCGTTTCTTTGGGGTACACTAGGTCCACGATCTTCACCTGGTCCCTGAATCTTTTCACATCTTCGGGTCTTAGGTCAGCTAAGCACGCGAGCTGGCCTCCTGCGCCGATGATGTTCATGTCATCATCCACACCATTTTTGATCAGGCTTATGATGGCGTCGGCCGGCATGTGCCCCTCTTCCTGTCCGCAGACGATAAGGAAACGAATGCCGGGATTGCTGACCACGTTGGCGATGATCTTCTCAATACCAAGATTGCTGGTGCGTAGGGACCCAATTATACAGTATCGCTCCTTTTCCAGATCGAACCTGGCCTGCCCAACGGTGACGATGGCTATCGGGGAGCTCATCGAGCCCAGCCGGAAAGAACCAGGAATGATCGGCCAAGGGGCCTTGAGAGAATGGGTCATGGTATTATTTAGTGGATCGTTTTACTGGATAGTTATTGTTTGCGAAACAATAATAGAAGACTTTTCAAGGTCAGGGCTAAGAATCGCTGTTATAAGGAGGAGGTATACAGGAACGCGTAGCCCCTGAGGCATACTCCACCGGGCCAAAGATGACGGAATCAGCGCCAAGCATTTATGGTCAAGCACGGTCAACAGGGTTGGCCCTTCTCACATGAACCTTTTTATCTTGCTCGCCGCCTCCTGTGCATCGCTTGCGTATAAGTCGGCGCCAATTTCTTCCGCAAAGGTCTCAGAGGTCGGGGCGCCACCTATGACGATCTTCACCTTCGCGCGGTCACCGCTCTCGATCAGCCCATCAACAACGACCTTCATCAAATCCATGGTGGGGGTCATCAAGGTGCTCATGGCGATGATTTTTGCATTGTCCGTATTAACCGAATTGACGAAATCCTCGATCGGAACATCCGTACCAAGGTCGTGCATGTCCAGACCCACTGCCGTCAGCATGGTCTTGACAATGTTCTTACCTATATCGTGAACATCACCTTCGACCGTACCGATGATACAGACGATCATCTTACCCGCATCCTCCTTGGGGATGTGCGGCAGAAGGATGTCCAACCCTCCATACATGGCGTTGGCGGCGCGCAGGACCTGGGGCAGAAAGTATTCACGCTTAGCGTACTTTTCACCGACGATGGTCATTCCTTTGATCAATCCTTGATTGATGGCGTCCAGGACTTTGACCTCTGCGTTCAATGACTCCCTGGCGAACTTTATTGAGCCAATTCTATCCCCGTTGATAACGGTGTTCTCCAGGCCCTCCAAAATATCTTGTACCTGCATGTTCGACCACCCTTCCAACATAATTTGAATAGGTATGGAATCAAACGAGTAATGGATTTATAAAACCTCGTTAGTGACAGAACCAAACCATTTTTTCACTGGTTTTTACGCATTGAACATCCACGAATTGGATGGCAGACGTTCAATCCTAATAACCCATTAGGAGGTATCCTCGGGCAACGATTATCTATTCCCGGTTACGTATCTCGGCCGATATGTCTCTCAAGAAAGGGCTGGTCGAGGAGATCATCTCCATTGTCGGCATTGAAAATTGTTCCACAAGGACCGCCGACCTTTACACATATGGTTTCGATTCATCCATCTATCATCATACCCCGGATGTGGTAGTGCGTCCGGGGAGCGTCGAGGAGGTCTCATCGTTGGTCAAACTGGCCTCCATGGAAAAAATTCCCGTGGTTCCCAGAGGCGGAGGGACCGGTCTATGTGGGGCCGCAGTGCCCATCAAAGGAGGCATGGTCATTGACCTGACCCGCATGAATCGCATCAAGGAGGTCAGGGTGAACGACCTCTACTGCGTGGCGGAGGCAGGGGCTGTCTATGACAAGTTGAACCTAGCGCTCGCTCCCCATAAGTTCTTCTTTCCACCTACTCCCGGCAGCGGAGAGGCATGCACCATCGGGGGCATGGTGGCCACCAACGCCTCGGGAATGAGGGCGGTCAAGTATGGAGCGACGCGAGATTACGTTCTCGGACTGAAGGTCGTCCTGGCCGACGGTTCCATAATTCATGTGGGAACGAACACCATAAAGAACTCCTCAGGATACCAGTTGGAAAGGCTGTTCGTAGGGAGCGAGGGCACCTTGGGGATCATCACCGAGGTCACCCTGAAGGTGGCGCCAAAGCCAAAACGATCGGCCATGGTACTTGCTGGATTCGACCGTCTGGAGGATGCCGGGACCTGCGTCTCCAACCTGATATCGGTGCCTTTGATACCCTCTGCCACAGAGCTGATGGATGACATCTGTATCCGAGCTGTCAACAAGGCCGTCAACGCCAAATTGCCGGACGTGCAGGCCATCTGCATGATCGAGGTGGACGGTGAGCCGGAGATGGTGGCCAAGGAACTTAAGGTGGTGGAGGAGGTGGCCCGGAGGAGCGGGGCCTCCAGCGTGCAGGTCTCTGACGACGTCAAGCAGATGGCAAAGTGGACCAGCGCTCGCAAGTCGGTGATGTCCGCCCTGAGCCGCCTGGGGGACGAACTGGTATCGGTCTCGCTCGCGGACGACATGGCCGTTCCCATCTCCCGCATACCGGAGGCGGTTGTGGCCTTCCACCGCATAGCCGAGGAGAACCAGGTCATCGTGGGCACCTATGGCCATGCCGCGGATGGCAATCTGCACACCAAGATGTTGCTCGATCCATGTTCCGAGGACTCCTGGAAGAGGGGTGAAAGGGCCGTCGGGCAGATATTCGACGTCGTGATAGAACTAGGAGGCACCGTCACCGGAGAGCATGGTGTCGGAATGTCTAAAGCGCCCTATATGATGAAGGAACGGCCGGACGCCTGGCAGACCATGCTCACGCTCAAGAGGGCCCTGGACCCGCAGAACATTCTGAACCCAGGCAAGATGATGCAGTGGGAGGGCGGCATAATCCGCGACCTGCGTTATCCCTGCAGGGACCTCTGCTCTAGATGATGCCCCATCCTATCATCAGCGGAACAGCCGTGGCGATGACCGCCAGGACCCATGCCACCGGGCTCCAGCTGAGCACCTTCTTACCGTCCAGTGGACCCAACGGTATCAGGTTGAACCCTGCCAGGAAGAGCGACAGCACACCGATCCAATTGAAGGCGTCGGACCACAAGCCCATGGATGGGAAGGCCAGCCACAGGATGATGAACGCCGTGCCGAAGATGATGTTGGTGGAAGGCCCGGCCAAGGATATCATGCCGTTCTGCTTGCGATTTATGCGCCCCTGGATGTAGACAGCCCCGGGGGCGGCGAAGAGGAAACCCAGGAATGAGAACAATAACGCCATCATCAGTCCCGTGGGATACATGCGGTATTCGGCCCACGCTCCGTATCGCTGGGCAACGAACTTGTGCCCCAGCTCGTGCAGCATGAAACCGGTCACGGACACCACCGCGGCCACTCCCAGTGCGAAATACCAGGGCGACCCCCTCATCAGGACTATGGTGAAGGCGATGGTGATGACGGCAACGCTGATGAATATCTGTATGAGCTCCTGCCGGCCGAAGTGCAGATGGCCGTAATTGCGCGGGATGATCAGATTCCCATATTCATCGTACATCTCGGGCGTTCACTGCAATGTCCTGTAAATAAACATTGCCCGCCCACGTCGCGGATATGGGAAGGTTGAAGTACGTAGGCGAAGGATAGCTTGCGGAAATGAGTAGATACCAGCACGGTAAGGTTAGATTCAGGTGGTGCGACGCCTGCGGAACTTTGGTACTAGGCGAGCTCTGCGGAATATGTGGCCGCCCTGGGAGGGAGTTCGAGGTATCGGCCCCTGGGGACCTCCGTCCCTGCTTCGGGAAGGGTGTCGATAAAGTTGCCAACCTGTTCCTGCGTCACTTCGGGAACTCCGGACCGCTACGGACCAGGAACGTCTTCCTGAACAAGGTGGCCGGAGAGGACCGCACCGACGAGGTCGTGCTGGACGGTCGGGTGATCGCCGTCATCCGCTTCGAACTGGTGAAGAACGATTTCTCTCTGGAGCTCAAGGCCGAGGGAGCGGCCCTCATGGCCCGGGCCGCCCGCAAAGGCGTGATCAAGGCCAGGAGACCCCCGGGACACCTAAAGGGAAAGAAGCTGGACGGAGGGGACGTTTTTGAGGTCCAGGGCGACTTCGATCGCGGGGACCCCGTCGTAGTGGTGATGGGTAATAACGTGGCCGCCGGAGAGGCCCGGGTCGATTCCGGTGAGATCAAAGGTTCGGAGAAGGCCATACACCTCCGGGACGTGTGCAAGGCCGACATAGCATTCCCGCTGGTCTCCGCCAGCTGGGAGGATTTCGTTCGGGCCAACAGGAAGTACCTGCAGCAGTTGGAGTCCATCGCGGTAAGCGACCTGCGCTCCTTCGCCAACAACAGCAAGCTGCCGATCACCCTCTCCTTCTCCGGAGGGAAGGACTCGCTGGCCTGCTACGGGTTGGCCAAGAAGGCGCTGAAGAGGTTCGACCTGCTCTTTGTGGACACCGGACTGGAGTTCCCAGAGACGGTGGAGTACGTACGGTCCTTCGCCCAACAGAAAGGGGAGAGGCTCAAGGTGGCCAAGGCCGGCAACGCCTTCTGGGAGCAGGTGGGCACCTTCGGCCCTCCGGCCAAGGACTTCCGATGGTGCTGCAAGGTCTGCAAGCTGGGCCCAATGACCTCCCTCATAGAGGAGAACTACCGTCATGGAACGGTGACCATCGAAGGCAACCGAGCCTTGGAGTCCTTCGCACGCTCCGAGATAGGTTTCGTGGAGCGAAATCCCTTCGTACCCAACCAGACAGTTTTGAACCCCATAAGGCATTGGATAGCCGCGGAGGTCTGGGGTTATATATGGATGGAGGACCTGGAGTACAATCCCCTGTACGAGGAGGACTTCGAGCGCATAGGCTGCTATCTATGCGCTTCCTGCCTGGGGAGCGAGTGGAAGGCCACCGGCGAGCTGCATCCAGACCTGCACGCGGAATGGGAGGCCAAATTGGGAGAATGGGCCGAGCAGGTCGGTGTAACGCCAGAGTTCGTCCGTTACGGTTTCTGGCGCTGGAAATCGTTGCCGCCCAAGATGAGGCTGGTGGCCGAGGAGCTTCAAATGAAGGTGCCGCAGATGAGGAGCGATAGCATGGAACTTAGGATATCCAAGGGGGCCAGCCCTTGCGTGGCCGGTGGGTTCTCCATGGAGGGCGTACTGACCGTGCCGCACAAGCGGGACTTCTCGCAGGTGGCGGAGGTCCTGAAGACGGTGGGCAAGGTGAAGTACTCCCCGGAGTTCGAGGTGGTCATGGTCAAGACCAAGGATGGCACGCTGAAGATGTTCGGGGGCGGACACATATCCGCCATCGCATCCACCATGGAAAGGGCACAGGCGCTCTTCCGTGCCGGCGTGGAGGCCTTCCTCCGCGGACAGCTGTGCACCAACTGCCGCATCTGCGAGCGGAACTGCAAGTATGGTGCGATCACCGCGGAAGGTCAGATCAGGGTGGACGAATACAAGTGCCGCCAGTGCGGTAAGTGCGCGGAGGGATGCGTGGTCGCGCACTACTACGACAAGCTGGTGAAGGCCGGGGAAGGCAAGCCGGTATACGTAGGCGTTAAATAATCGAAGGAGAGTGGAGCGTCCCGAAATGGACTGGGGAATGATGTTGGCAGCGGCTTTGGGCATAGGCCCGGCCCTGGCGTTGATGTTCTGGACGCTCAAGGACTACACGTACCCCGTGGTGGAGCGGCCATACTTCGACGACCGCAAGCTCTTCCTGATGCTGGCAGTAGGCATGGTCATCGGGGTGGCGGTCTTCGTGGTCCAATCCTATTTCAACATGGGATACCTGCTGTTCGCCCTGCTCTTCGCGGTTCTGGAAGAGCTTATCAAGATGGTCTTACTGAACATGCCCCGCTTCGCCCGCAAGCTCGACACATCCTTTTACGGCTTCGCCCTGGGGTTGGGCATAGGCAGCACGATGGCCTTCGGTTCGGTGTTCTACACCATGCAGCAGTCCGACGGCCTGTCGCCCCTGGCCTGGCTGGCCATGTTCATATTAGCCCTGCAGATGGTCCTTCTGCACGCCTCCACCGGGGCCATGATAGGTACCGGCTCCGCCCGTGGGGAGGTCTGGGGGTACTTCGCTCAGGCCGGGCTAGTGCACATCGGCTTCAACCTGCTGATGGCCGTCCCCCTCAACGTGGACAACGACATCGCGGCCTGGGCCGGGGTGCTGCTGGCCACGCTCCTGGTGGCCTATTACTACCTGCAGGTGCACCGGTATCTGCTACCATCGGTGGTAAGGGACGCCCTGACCGCAATGAAGCGGGCGAAAGCATGATTTAGGCTGAGCGCAGTTGAACGCCCGTGTCCGTGAACAGCCGTAGGGCAGGCAAGGCGTTGCTGGTGCTAGCGGTCATCCTCATCGTGGTGTTCCTGCTTCTCCTTCCACCCACCCAGGACCTATTAAGAAAGTATCTGGTCGATCCTTTCTCCCCGCACTACCCCGAGGAGGTGCAGATGGAGATCGACCGTACCATGGTCCTGGACGCCAACGGCGGCCTGGTGACCGAGTTCGCGATCGACGTTCCTCGCCCGGTCAGCATATTCGAGGACGGCGTCTACTTGCAGAGGGTGACGCAAATAGGCACCTCCCCCGAATACGATGATTACCTGGAGGGCGGAACGTACGATACCATGCTATGGAACGGAGAGGACCTCTATGGCACGTTCACCCTGAACATCACCATTTCGGTGACCCAGACCCTGCACAGATGGGAGCTGGACGAGAACGAGGTGCTGGGGCGGGAGGAAGTGCCCCAAGTCCTGCTGGACCGTTACCTGGACGATGAATGGAAGATAATCGTGGACAACCCGGTGATCGAGCGGCTGAGCGAGGACATCGTGGGGGAGGAGAACAACGTATACCTCATCGCCCGGGCCATATACGACTGGATAGACGAGAATGTGGACTACCATATCTGGACGGGATCGAGCGACCCCCTCTCTTCTCTGGAAACAAATAACGAACGGAGAGGCGATTGCGATGACCAGTCCATTCTGTTCTGTGCTCTGGCCAGAGCGGCCGGGGTTCCGGCCTGGCTGCAGCTGGGAGCCGTGTATGACCGTTCCTCCGGGGAGATGGGCGGGCACGGATGGGTGCAGATGTACATGCCAACAGAGGCCGGCGGGACCAACGTGACCATTGACATCGTCAACGATAACTTCCTCGTTTGGATGCCTAACCTGTTCTGCGAGTACACCGATAACGGCGAACCGGGCGACCTGTACGATGCCTATCATTCCATAGCCGTGTACTACGACCCCTTCACCTATGGTCCCGGGGAGACGCCCACGGTGGATGAGGGCTGGGACGTGCTGAGCTATGAGGAGAGCGAGGAGACGGTGACGCTCCGCGCATTGATGATCAAGGACGAGTTCTAGACCCGACGGTAACGGCCGGGGGAGACCTCGTATACGAGCCCGAGGCCTAGCATCCTTCGTAAAAGCTCATCGGCCTCCAAGGCGGTCCTCCCGCCCAGGGCGGTCTCCAGGTCACTAAGCTCGAACTCCTCCAGTTCTTGGACCAGGGTCTCGATCCGGGAAGGGGTCATGGACGGAGCCTTCTCTCGCGGTTCCACGGCTCCTCCGAACCCCTTGAGCTCGCGCCCCTTGCGGTTTAGCTCGGCCACGGCCAGGGCGGTCTCCGATGGAGAATTGGAAGTGAAATGGTTTTTCATACGACGGGTCTGCACCTGACGCCCGCAATGCGGGCAGGAAGAGGTTCGCTTTTCCAGGTCCACGGCGAAGCCCTTTCGGCAGCGGGGACAGACCACGGCCGCGTACATCAGTATTCGACGAAGACCAGAGCGCCCAGGCATGTACCGTAATGGTCCATGGGGATGGAAAGCTCCTCAATGGCATAGTTGATGCGCATCAGCTCGATGTCGCGAAGGGCCGACATCTCGTTCATCTTCCATTCCAGAACTTCCTTCAATGCCTTCTTGGTCCCGTGCATGTGCCCTTCCGCCACGTATCCGCCCTTGCCGTCCTTACGGAACGCGTAGGCTATCCCGGCGCAGATCATCTCACCTTCACCGCCTCTCATCTGCGCCAGAACGCAGTGGGTGATGGCGCCCATGGGCAACTCCCTTACGGCCACCTTCTTGGCGCCGATGGGAAGCACTGAAGAAACGGACACCAGGTTCTGCTCCCCGATGCGCGCCTTCATTAGCGCCTCATCGAAGGCGTTGAGGTCGGAGACCTTGCTCACGGCCGCTCCCTGGGTGACGAAGAACTTCTTCGGGACTAGATTCATAAATCCGATGTAAAAGACAATGCTGATTTAAGGTTATCCCCTAATCCACCTCAAGCACCTTCAGCTCCCTCTCCAGCATCTTAACGTCCTGGGGGTTCAAGGCCTCTGGAACGACCGGGATGATGAGCACGGACCCGGTCATGGAAACGTTGTCGTTTAGCAGCTGCAGGAGCTTCAGCACCTTCAGGAAGTTGTTCTGACTTATCAGGTATTCCAGGCCCGACAGTAGTACCACCGCCCTGCTGTTGGCCTCGAAGAAGTTCTTGATCTCGCTGTAGATCATGGGTATGTCGGTCGGTTCTCGGGCGTAGCGCTTCCCTCTCTCGTATGAAAGCCAGAGCAGTGCGCCCGAGCCTATGCCGTACAGCTTCTGCACCTTTTCAGGGTATTCCCTGGCCAGCACCATTCCGATACAGCCCTCCTGCACCTGGTCGCGGTACATCTGGTACGCCGCTTCCAGCGCGGAGGATTCCACCAGGTAGGAGGTTCCAGGCTCCAGCAGGTACTTGCGTCCCCCTTCCTCCTTTTTACCAACGTCCTTCCTCTCCACCTGATACGTGGTGGAGGGCGTGAGGACGTGCACGCACTTCTCCGCGCCGTCCGATATGCATGACGCCTCATACGCATCGAAACGGCGGCGCATCAGGGAGGAAATGATCCCGGAGATGTATCCCCGGGTGAAATCGCAATGGTATCCGTTGTCGGCCTCCACCGATTCCTTGAAGGTAATGACGATCTCCGTCTCGTTGATCATCTCTATGTTCATGCGGCTCAGGCCGGTCTCCATCCACACCTGTTCGATGATGGCCTTGGCCTCCCGAATGTCGGTGCACTCCAGGCCCAGGGTGCGCACCAATCCCACACCGGCCCGGAAACCGTAGCGTTCCATCGTCCTCGCGGAGTCCGCCCCGTTGAGCAGTTGCAGCTCCTCCCGCAGGTCCTTGAGGGCCGAACCGGGCATGACGAAGAACGGTCGCATGTCCTTCCCCATCTCAGCCCTCCATGGTCCTTTCACCAAGTCTCTGGAAAGCCTCCTGCACGCCATCGCCGGTCCTGGCGCTGGTCAACAGGGCCGGGCAGCCCAGCTGGGTGGCGAACCTCTCCAGGTCCAAGGGGTCCACTCTCATTTCCAGGTCACACTTGTTCCCTATGACGATCAATGGTATGTCCCCAGAGACCTCCTTAAGGTCCGCGGCCCAATGTTCTAGGTGTTCCAGTGTCTCCGGGCGGGTCATGTCGCAGACCAGGAAGGCTCCGTTCGCTCCCGCGTAATAGGTGGAGTGCAGGGCCTTCTGGGTCTTCTGCCCTAGTACGTCCCATATCATTAGCGTTAGGTTCACGTCCTCCAGGTCCAGAACCTTCTTGCTGACCTTCGCACCGAACGTCTGTATGTATTGATCGTCGAAAATGTCCAGCACGTACCGTCGTATGAGACTGGTCTTCCCCACTTCCCCGTCGCCTAGCAGACAGAGCTTTTTAACGAACTGGCGTTTCGCCATCCCATCCACAGTATGAGGCCAGCGTCTATATATTCATTTCACTCGAGCGATTTTGGGCCATGGTGAACCCACGTTCCATGGCCTCACTGCCATTAAGATAATGTACCCTTATTCAGAATCACCATCATGTCACGGTACGAGAAGAGGTTCGAGGACGTCCTGGTAGCGGACGTCTACGACAAGCTGGTCCTCAAACCTTCACAGGTCAAAAAGGACGGCACCATCGGCGAGGTCATCGACCAGATGCTCTCCAATCCCCTGTCCCGTAAGGTCTACGTGACGGATGAAGAGGGCAAGTACGAGGGAACGGTGAGCACCGAGACGGTACTGCGCTTGATGGGCTACCGACTGGGGGTGAGGGAATCGGGAAGCATTTCCTTCTACCGCTTCCTCCGGGACACGCTCAAGGAGAACGTCGACACCGTGATGGTCAAGGGGAGGACGGTGAACAAGGACGTCAAGCTCGCCGAGGCCATGAAGATCATGATCGAGGACCATCTGAACGACCTTCCGGTCATCGATGCGGAGGGAAAGCTGGTGGGTGAGCTGGTGAGCCTGGAGCTGTTCATGGTGGGCAAGAAGGTGTTCGAGGCCAAGGACCCCTCCAAGTTCAGCATCTTCCTGGATGGGCCTTAGTCGAACGGCCTACGACCACTAACTGTATATCTGGGAGTACTCCGCAGGTTTCTTGGGCTGCTGAACCGATTCGATGGCCTTCTGCATATCGCTCTCGATCTGCTCCGCCTCCTTGATGAGCGGATCCGGGTCGAGCTTGATCTCCGGAAGCATGTCCCCCACCACGTCCAAAAGGTTCGCCGCCCCTCTGGCGTCCGGAAGGTCGATGCGGGCGGACCCCAAAAGGCAGATGACGTCCATCTGGTAGCGTTCTCCTTCCGATAACAGCAGCCCGGAGATCCCGGTCACCATACCTTCCCTCAGCTCCTTCACACCGTACGTTTCCAACATCTTCCTGGTGCGGGGGGTGGTACCCACGCCGAAGACCTTGGGCTCACCCTCCTCTCCGATGTTTATGCCTTCCAGGGTCAGGATGGTGGCTATTCCCTTCTTCTTGCACCATCCCAATATATCGTTCGAGAGCTCCTTGATGAGCTCCGGCTGGGGCATGAACTCGCAGGTGATGACGGCCAGCTTCTCGCATTTCTCTCCCTTGTTCTCGCAGTCCCGGTGTCCGGAATAGATGCGCACGGGGGGTGACGGGATCCCTTCGTGGATTATGGTGTAAGGCGGGAAACGTTTGGAAATGATGGCAGCACGGCGTTCCAGTTTCATTGAGCGCACGATGAAGTTCGATGCGATGGAACTTACCAGTCCCACGCTCGGGAATCCGATCACGACCATCGCGTCCTGCAGGTCTACCTCTCCGTACTCATGGATGAAAATCTCGCCTTCGTTCATGGGGATCCATGTTTAAAAGGTGGGTAAGGAACTTAATACTTGACGGTTTGGCATCACATTTCTGGAAAAAACGATTTACTCATGAACGCAATCCCCGTTCGTGGTGGAGCAAGGTCCGGTTCTGCAAAGGACATCCTCGGGGATACCTGTCATTGTAGAAGAGATGCCGCGCTCCAGGACCGCGGCTCTTTCGGTGAACTACCGGGTGGGTTCCAGGGACGAGGGGCACGATATGAGCGGGGCAGCGCACTTCCTCGAACATATAATGTTCAAGGGTACCCAGAGGAGGGGCGCCAAGCAGTTCTCCGAGATGGTGGAGGGGGCCGGAGGGGAGATGAACGCCTACACCACCAAGGAGAGCACGTCCTTCCAGGTCTTCTCCTTGGACGAGACGTTCGATGTCATGAAAGGGCTAATGGCGGATATGATGACCGCCCCCCTCATCGACGAGGAGCACGTGGAACTGGAAAGGGGGGTGGTGCTTCAGGAGATAAGCATGCTGGAGGACGACCCGGAAGACTACTCCAGGGTTCTGTTGGACCGGTCCATCTGGGAGGGTCATCCCATGGCCAATACGGAGACCGGCCGGCCGGAATGCGTTTCCGGCATAAGGGCCAAGGACCTGCGCTCCTTCTTCGAACAGCACTATCATCCTCCGAACATGTGCGTGGTGGCCTGCGGAAACGTAGCTACCGAGGATATACTGGAATGGGCTGATGTGACCTTCGACCACCTGCCCCGGACCGCCATCTCCAACGGGCGGGTCCCGCCGACCCCCAGGGCCTGCACCAAAGTGTTCCCGAGAAAGGGGGACCAGGCATACGTGGAGCTAGGATTTCCCGGGCTTCCGGGCAATCACCCGGACCGCAAGGCCCTTACCGTGGCCTGCATCATCATGGGAGGAGGGACCGCCTCCCGCCTGTACCAGACGGTGAGGGAGGACCAGGGGTTGGTATATCACATCAGTATGTATCCCCAATCCTACACCGACTGCGGGATAGTGGACACGTTCTTCTCCGCCTCTATCGCCGACACGGACCAGGTGATGAGAACGCTCGCGAAAGAGCTGGCCCGTTTCAAGGAGCAAGGCCCTTCCCCCGAAGAGGTCACCAGGGCAAAGCGCTGGATAAAGGGGACGTTGGTCCGAAGGCTTGAGGGCACGGACAATCGGCTATACTGGTATGGTGAACGTTACATGATCCACGGGGAGCTGGCCGATTCCGAACGGATGCTCGCGCAGTTCGAGCGGGTTTCCATGGAGGACGTCATCAGGGTAAGCAACGAGATATTCCAAAGGAAGAAGATGTGCGCCACCCTGCTGGCTCCCGAAAAGGAAG